>ERZ1673741.151-NODE-151-length-92340-cov-76.330996_pt1 | contig 92340 bp, 79 predicted proteins | sample MGYA00580209_ERZ1673741 | MGnify/ENA primary metagenome ERZ1673741 (study PRJEB41218, sample SAMN15661754) | gut metagenome | host: Homo sapiens | place: Canada: London | collected 2015-08-20/2019-03-30 | study: EMG produced TPA metagenomics assembly of... | reverse complement strand
GGTACAACTTTAATTTTGAATTTCGACACCCTAAAGATACAAAAAGAAAAGGCAGATGCAAGCATCTTCACAAACGCCTACAACTGCCATCTCTATATATATGGAAACTTTTTTCTACAATTCTCTCAAATTTTCATGAAACATCGCCTGTTAAGCGAAGTTCTTCATGTTGGATCTTGTACCATACTCAGCGCATGCTGCAACGACCAAAGCTAAAATCATTCCTAAAATCATCATAATCTTATCCTTTCTCTATATCAATCTGTTATCCTAATCTACATATTCTTTACCTCATCTAATATCCATTAGAGAAGCTTCATTGGAAGCATCCTTGGATGCCTCTCAAAGCTTGCTTACTTGCCGAGGCTGATCTTCTTGTTTACATTTACAACCTCTGCAAAAAGAGCAGCTGCAACTGCCAATGTCATTCCTAATACCATCATAATGTTACCCTTTCTTTACTTTAATTATTCGTTATTCAATCTTTTCGAGTGCAAAGATAATGCCTTTTTGTGTGCGAACACAATTTTTCGGGAAGAAAATGCTGTCAAGGGTATGGTTTCTTGATTTCCGTCAAAAACTGTCATGACAATTGGAACAAAATGGCAGGTTTCCCTTTCAGAAGTCCGACTTTCAACTGCTGTTTCAACAAAATGATACATCAACATTAAAACTTTTCCCCATTTCTCTTACTGATTTCAGATGAATTGGTTATCTTTGTACTTGATAAGGTATTCAAAACAGTATCTTTATAGAGGGCAATACCTCCGTGAGGCTGTGACGCTGCGGTTTGAAGGGTATTGCCCTCGTTTCTATTGGCAGTTTTATACCATCGAGACACTGCTATGATGAATGTAATTTCAACATCCTAAACCATTCTTGCGGTAGTACAATAGTAAGGGGATTCCTTATGCGAATAGTGGTTGCAGAGTAGTTGTATGTGTCTATATAATAGCAGATTTTGTTAAAATTTGAAGTTTTTGTGCTCCTACGCAAAAATACTGCATACCGCTTTTGTAATTTTGCACTAAAAAAGATAGGAGATTAAGAAAATGAAAGAATTTGCAATGAATGGAACCCCTGTTAAGATGTGGGCAAAGATGTGTGACGCAACGGCTTGGCAACAAATATCGAACCTTTGTAGCCTGCCTTTTGTTTTTCATCATTTGGCATTGATGCCTGACTTACATGGCGGAAAGGGTATGCCTATAGGAACTGTCCTTGCTACCAGGAATGTCGTGATTCCGAATGCCGTGGGCGTGGATATAGGTTGTGGTATGTGTGCAGTTAAAACCAATATCCAGGTGGAAACGATTGAACAGGATGTTCTGAGAAAAAAAATCATGCGAGGAATCCGTCAACAGATTCCTTTAGGAATGGAACATCACAAGGTTGCCCAGAATGAGAAGTATATGCCTGAAAATCATGATATTGATGGCATGACTGTCGTTAAGCGTCAATATATATCAGCTACTAAGCAAGTGGGAACACTTGGTGGAGGAAATCACTTCATAGAACTTCAAAAGAACGATGAAGGATGGCTTTGGATCATGATTCACTCTGGGTCAAGAAACTTAGGCAAACAGGTATGTGATTATTATAACAGAGTGGCAACCATTCTCAATGAGCGTTACTTTTCTTCGGTTAAGTCAGACCTTAATATGTCATTCTTGCCACTGAGGACCAAGGAGTTTAATGATTATTGGAATGAGATGCAGTATTGTATCGATTTTGGTCTGTGCAATAGAAGGTTGATGATGCATCGAATTCAGAAGGTCATATCTGAAGCGATACCACACGTTGAGTTTGAGCCGATGATCAACATCGCTCATAACTATGCATCCTGGGAATCCCATTTTGGTGAGAATTGTATCATACACCGAAAGGGAGCAACAAGTGCCCGAGAAGGTGAAGTTGGTATCATACCTGGTTCACAAGGAACGAGTTCATATATCGTGGAAGGCCTTGGCAATCCTCTCAGTTTCATGAGCTGCTCCCATGGAGCTGGCCGTATCATGAGCCGAACTGAAGCTGTAAAGACACTCAATTTAGCGGAGGAAATCCATAAGCTAGATGAGAAAGGCATCGTTCATGCCATTCGTAGTCAGGAAGATTTGGAAGAGGCCTCTGCTGCCTACAAAGATATAGAATCCGTCATGGCACAAGAATCAGACTTAGTCAAAATCAAAACCCATTTGTCACCCATTGCCGTCATCAAAGGGTAGTGTATGAATTCAAAATCTTGGTTCTCTAGTATTACTGATTGCGTAATGTTAGAGAACTAGGACAACTTTTCTGAAATCTCGTTACAGCACGTATGTATTTTGCCAAGCGTGGATCGGAATTCTTTTAAATCAGATTGCTTGATGAGCTCATATCCTTCAAGATATTCGGTGCCTCCATAGAAAAAATCCATTTTGACATTGAGTACTTTACATATGGATTCCAGTAATCCTGTCTTGATGTCTTTAGCCCTTAACTGTTGACTAAAGCCACCAGGAGTCATGTTGAGTTGTCTTGCAATGTCTTTTTGCAGGATACCCTTTGATGATAATAGTTCTCTTAATTCTTTTCCGCTCATACTCTTATTTTTTGTTTTTGAATTCCGTTGATAGTCTTAATCACCTTGAGAGAGTAAGTGAATACTAATTGACTACATATATCGTTTACAAATATAATAAAATGAATTCTATACCTTTTTATATTTTTGAAACTTTTAAGTTACTTATGTATTCGTTAGTTTGACATTCTATCGATTTGATACAAAAGAAGTGGGCTGCCCCCATATACGCTTCTTGAAGGCATCGCCAAACGCCCATAAACACATACACGGATGGCAGCCCACATATTATGAGCTGCTCCGTGCCTCGTGTTTACATTCTTTTTAATTTTGGCGATTTATCAAGAAGTGAGGCACTTTACATTTGTTCCCACAAAAATCACGTCCCTAAGAACGATGGTGCAAAGGTACAAAAAATAAATCAAATTCTATCATATTTGAGTTTTTTTGTGTGTGTTGATTCATCTAAGTTCAGTTTTTCTATGTTTTTGACATACCTCTTAACACCCAAAAGAGTCTATATTTTTAGGTAATAGTTAATGGAAGTATAACTATATATAATCACCCCATTGTTTGAAAAATATAGTAGATAGCGATAAAAAACGAGCATTTGTACATAATAAAAGTTAAAATATAGCTATACTGTAAGTAATATCCAGAAATATTTGTTATTTTTGCAACGAAATCGAAATTAGACTTTTATAGTCTTATTTGGTTGATAGAAGAGATTAAGCAAAAGGAATGATAAAAATAAACATTAATTTTAGAAGCATGACCGATTGAATGTTTATACCTGAAAAATGACAACTATCTAAAGTAATGTTGATGTTAATCTCATACATAGACATTTGGATAATTCATGTCATATTAAATGGTAAAATGAATTTTGGTCAATATCAATGATAAAATATGTATAAGGTAAAAAAGAAAGTACATAGTGAAGCCAAACCAGACTGGATGGTTGGGGTTTTGTATCAGATTCCCCCGAAGGTCTATGATTGGCAGGAGTCTTATGATGCTTGCATGAAGCACCTGATTATTATCAAGGACATATTGGAAAAGTCTTCGGTAAAGTGGCATCGTGGAAGTCGGAACTTGACTCAAATAAGAAATGTAAAAGTAAAAGGAGAGAGTCTGCTTGTTTTAACTAAAGCTGGAAGAAGTACCCTTTCTTTTAGAATCATACAAAAATAAAAGAAAATGTAATAATGAAATAGAATATTTGGAGGCTTCAAAAGAGTCTCTATGGGGAATTTATATTCTCACTTTATGGAAGAGTTTTAATAAACACAGGCGTAACTGCTTGTGTAAGAGGTCTTATCAACTATATAAAATTACATCCTATGATGAATCCTTTAAATAATTCATGGATTAAACTGCCTCGAAGTTTTACTTCGTGGCGCTGGTATCATGACTCTAAGATGGTACACGTCTTTCTGTATTTCCTGTTACAGGCAAATGTAAAGAAGACAGATTATCTTTCCTTGACAGTATACCCAGGTCAGGTTGTGACCAGTCTTGCTATTATTGCGGAGGATACGGGCTTATCCCCAAGAAATATCCGTACTTGCCTTCAAAAGTTATCACAAACCGGTGAGATCAAGGTTCACTCAAGCAATAAAGGAACCATTGTGACCATACGTGACTATAGTCGTTTTCAGCAGTTTTCTGATGAAGATGCTACTATTGGCTGGATTAAGCTGTACCGTAAAATTACTGAATGGAATTGGTATCATGATGCGGAAAAGGTACATTTATTCATTCATTTGCTGCTCAATGCTGTTTTTCAACAGCAGGTTGGCTCTTCTTTGAAACGAGCTCAGCTTGCTCTAAGCAAAAACACCCTTCATAAGGAAACACGTATTTCACCATCTAAGATAAGTACATGTCTCAATGACTTGGTGCGCACTGGTGAAATTGAGGTTTTCAAGTCCCCTACTCCTCGTCCAAACCTGATCACAGTTTGCAAGTATGAGCTTTATCAAGGTTTTACATCCAAATTCAGTTGTCTTGATGAGCTGGAAGATTCTTGCAGTACAAAACAATCTCTGTTTGATGGCAATTCTTCCCCACTATCCAGTGATTTAAATCCAATTGTAAGTTCTTGTTGTAGAGATATATATAGAGTTGACGACAATTTGTCCGACAAACAGCCGACAAACGAGCGACAAGTAGTTGACACGCAGGTGTCATATCATCGACAAGGAACCGACATGCAAGCGACAACTAATATAAAAGGATATAATGTAAAGAACGAAAGAAAATCAACATCAATGCGCGTGTGTGCATGTGAAGGGATTTTTGGGGAGGAAGAGAATGGTGAAGCTGAAAAGAAAACAAGCAAAGAAAGCTATTTTTCATTTCTCTCAAATTCAGATTCTTGGCTTGAAGTGATGAAACAGCGCTTTAAACTGCCGGACCGTTCTAAAGTAAAGACATGGCTTGAAACCTTTGAACTGGACATGGCTTGCAGGGGAAAGGGTTTGCATAAGGATTTGTCAGATTACCAGAGTCACTTTTGTGATTGGTTGAGTAAACAGAATTTGGAGCACCCCAAGTCTATGTATGGTTCAAAGTTTACACCGAGGTCTTCTCATGGAGGACAACTGTATAAATCAACATTTTAGTTCGTTTATTAATATTTAAACATATGGAAGCAGTAATGGATAAATTCCTATTCAAGGAAGAAGAGGTGGTTCATCGTATCAAAACAGCCACCACCGGAAAGCGTTTCTTTAAATTGCCGTTGGATTATGTGTCCTGTTATAAAGCCTTATTGCAGGCTTTTATCAAGGCGGTCAATGATGTGAACATCAAATATGTCAGTATGGAAGGATTGGAGATGGTATTATACAATATCTCTCTCTGGCTGGTAGGTCATAACCATAAAACAGGCTTGTGGCTGAGTGGTGTAGGTGGTACTGGGAAAACCACTTTGGTGTATGCCATACAGAAACTGATACTTTCCTTGCGATTGAAAGACCCCATCAAATCCTCTTCCTCCCAGATTAAAATGGCTGGCCTTGTCATGAAGAACGCCTGTGAGCTTTGTCATTTGTATGTGGACCACTATGAGCGTTTCCTGGAATATCGCAATGTGTCTTTATTGGCTATTGATGATTTAGGCATGGAGCCTGAGCGTATTGTCAAATATGGGCAGGTATGTGATCCCATCAGTGAACTTATTGCCTATCGGTATGAATGTCGCTTGTTCACCATAGTCACGACGAATCTGCCTTCAGGTGATATTCGTCCGCGCTATGGGGATAGAACTGCCGACCGCGTGAATCACATGATGCACGTTGTTGTCATGCCGGATTTCAACTTCCGCCTTTGTTCTGAAACCTATTCCCGCGATTGACATGAAAGAGAAAGATGAGATTTTGGCCAAGACAGATGGAGGACTCGATATCTTTGTTCACTATCTTGGAAAGGAATGCCTGAGGAAAAAGTTCAGAAGTCACATGAGAGAGGATGACAAGCATCCTTCCTGTAAGCTCTATCGTAACCAGGCACTTGATGGCAGGTCCTACTACTATTTGCATGATTTTGGCGATAGTCGCTTTTCCGGAGATTGCTTTTTCGTGGCTTCGCAGGTCCTGAACATCAATCCTTCCACGGATTTTGTACATCTGTTGAAAATGATAGATCAGGATATGTGTCTTGGGGTATTTGACCGGCAGACAAACCGCAAGGCGGTTCGTCAAACATCTCCTATGTCAGGCATGAAGAGCCCAGATGAAGAAAACCGGCAGCCTCATGGTGTGATTGCCTATCAAGCGCAGATCAAGGAATTTTCTGACGAAGAGCTTGCATATTGGGCTTCTTATGGCATCACTGAAGATACTCTTGACCATTTTCAGGTTAGAAGCTTGAGAAGTTGCCATTTTACAAAGGCTGATGGTCAGCAATATTGCATCTATTCCACTGCCCTGACGCCAAGCTATGGCTATTTCTTCCAGGAAGATAGGGGCATCAAGGTGTATCGTCCTCGCTCGGAGAACCGTTTCCTTTATGCAGGAGAGTTGCCAAGTCCTTATATCTTTGGATTGGACCAACTTCCCAGCCGGGGGAATATGCTCTTGATTACTGGCGGTGAAAAGGATGTTCTTTCTCTGAGCAGTCATGGCTTTTCAGCCATTTGCTTCAATAGTGAGACGGCTAAAATCCCCCATTTGGTCATGGATCAGCTTGTGAAGAGATTCGGGAAGATAGTTTTTGTGTATGACGTAGATGCTACAGGAAGAAGAGAATCTGCCCAACGGGTGGAAGAACTCCAGGGGCACTATCCGGTGAGTCGGATAGATCTTCCTCTTGCAGGCAGCAAGCAGGAGAAAGACGTGAGTGACTATTTCTTGCTGGGCGGCACAAGTGATGGTCTAAAGACATTGATTCAGCAAGCATTAAATAACAACAAGTGATAAACAACTAGTAATGACAACAATTATGAGAGTACAACATCACGCATTTATCCACGTGGAAGATGGTATTCGTCTTGTCGATTTGAAGAATGAGGATGAGAAATACCTCAAGCAAAACGGCTTTTCTAAATTGCCTTCCTGTATTCAGGGTGTTCAATTTTCATGTCTTGGTAAGTATTATCAAGGCTTTGGATTTAGAAATGACATCGGTGGCGTTGAGTTTTTTCATCAGCTTTATACCCCGTTTCCTGTCACCTTGAAAAGCTATGCACCAACAACCCTGCGCAGTCCAAAGGCAAAGGAGTATCAGGCATGCTGCCTGTTTTATGATTTTATGGATTATCTGGCATTCTATACCTTGAAGGGTTCCTGGGAATTCCGCCTTCCTCAGCATGATGCCTGCATCGTGATGTCTCATGTGAGCAACTACATGCATATGGTGGTGGACAGTGATGATTATGATGAGGTATATATGTTTTTCCCCAATACTGTTGTGGGCAGAACAATAGCCCTTACTCTCAAGAGACGTAACCCAGGAAAGGTCACGGATTACAGCATCATATACAAGGGGCACGCCAATCTGAGAGCGTTTGTACAGGATAAGAATGAATCAATTCATCATGTTTTCAAGTAGGATGAGTAGAAGTTCTATCCTTATCCCCCTGCTTGTCCTTGTCATCTTGATTGCGGTCCTTGCACTGGTCTTGTATTACGACATCAAGCATACGTATCGAGATGGAGACCTATGGAAAAAATGACAGCATGATATGCCCTCACCAATGACGTTGGCACTATCTGTAATGACGATATACTGGAACCTTCTGCTACTGCTGCTGAGGATTCGTTTTAGGGAAAGGTCTTAAAAATACGATACAAGAAAAGCCCACCGGTCTTCTCACGAGGACCTGGTGGGCTAAGGAGTATATGAAAAATTGTTGAACTTTACCTACTGGCTTATTTATCGGGGCGAAAGGTATCACCACTATGTCTCATGGCTTTGCCAAATCCCTTGAAAAGCCACATGAAAAACAGAAATAAGAATATTGCTCCCATAATCTTCAGTATTAAAAGTGTAACTTCTTGTTTATTGTACGGAGAAGGTAGAGATATGTGTGAAATCTGCTGTGGTCACACCATACTCTCCGGGCTGCAGGTTCACAATGGTCACCATGTATGAACTGGCCCCAATCTTCTTTGCCTCGTATGGAACGGTATTGAAGGATGTCGTTGCCTTCATGCCAGAAAGTAATCCTACTTCGGCAAGCGTGAATCTGCGCTCTTTCTTCTTGGTCTCAAACTGGAATACCCCAATGGAGTTTTTCGGATCTTCGTTGTTGTCCTTCACTCTTACAATGAGTTGTACCTCTCCCTTGGCTATCTTGTTAGGTGAAGTATCACCCTTTACTCTCAAGAAAGTCTTACCCTTGTCCAGCAAACTGCTTCCTGGAATAGGAATGTATCCAAAACCAGAGGTCTTGGTCATCATTTCTGCCTCTTCCTTTACCAGGACCACCTGGCTGCTGTCTGATTGCACCAGTGCCACCTGACCGATATACTCAGGTTCCTGGATTCCTTGTGCCATGCTTGTTGTACAGGTGATAAGCATCACCACTGCCATCATTAGATTCTTCATATAATTCAATATTTTGTAAATGTTATTAATATTCTTTCAAAATCCTAAACTATCTGCAATTTCTTTTGCTTTTACAAGATATTTTCTGTATCTTTGCGCTGTCAATCTTTCACATTTCATCTCAAGGAAATTCCTTTGGCTCAGCCTCTTGTATTCCGAAAGGAGTCAAGGGGCTTTATTTGTATCCAACTCCCCTAAAAGGCATACTCCGCCTTCAATGCCCTGTCTAAATCGCTTTGGTTGATGAGTTTCACGAAACTCTTATCTCCCACATATCGGTATTTTCCCTCCAGGTGGTGTTTCTCAAGCAGTTTCTCTACGACGCTTACATCCTCGGAGTTCATTTCCGCTATGCAGCATCCCATCTCTACATAAGCTATAGCCTGGGCCTTACTGACGGGAAATACCCTCCCCATCATCATCTGTCCCTTATAGGGCTTTCCCTTTGGATATGCGTTTGCGCTATGTGGCAAAACACTTACCTCTTTCCAGATAATCTCTTTTGCTTTCATTCTTTCTATCCTTTTTTGTGCATGCAAAGGTAATGGTTTTACTCAACATCAACCTCCTCTGCACAATTAAATTTATATTTTAACACTTGTGGTATACCTGCATCATGTGTACGGATGCATACATCATTGCCGTATATTCTCCCCAAAATCTGATGCCAATCCATTTACGCTCACTCCATCAACCTGTTTGAACTCATATTGATTTCTATTGCCCCTGAACTGACCTCAAAAAGAAAAAATTCTGGATTTCCTGAACACAAGCCTTTTTTCGAACTTGTTCTTCCACAGAAAATCGAACTTTTTTTATGACATTCCGGCATAACCTTCACACCATAGCCTTTTTCGTGCCCCCCATTTGGCTGCTCACAGGCCAGAAAGCCAAGTAATGAAGCTGGAATCTTGCTTGGAATACCCTATTCCGACGGAATTGCGGAAGGCTGCCAAGAAAGATTCCAGCTTCATAGCTCGCATGGAGCGGTACTTGGTATCTGGCGGAGCAGCCTTACCTTTGCACGGAAAAAGCGTATCGGTGAAGGCATGCCACCAGGGTATAAAGAGGGTGAGGTTCTCCATGTGGAAGAACAATAACATGATAGAAAAATCACATCACGCTGAGAGCTGCTTCAGTACCAATATCTTGGTGGGCTTGCTGCCATCAAATTCGTAAATCTCCATTTCTCCCTCCTTGTAACCGACGAAATGCAGTTTTTGAACCCCTTCTCCTTCATCACAGGCAAATAACTCAATCTTCTGAAATCGGCAAGCTAGCAGAATGCATCCCCATCTGTTGGCTATACCCTCCTTTCCCTTGCTTTGTATGATGGCCAGCCCACCCAGTTGCTGCCTGATACCGAAAGAACAAGTCTTTCTTAGATAGAACTCGTCTTCTCGTTCCCCCGTTCCTATAATTTTGAAGCCTAATGTCTTCCAGAAATCCAAGCTTTCAGAGTTGGCAGCTAACTCGTAATGAGTCTCTTCTTGATGTGTGATAATCCTTGTCATGGGCGTCTATAATTAGTTGTGAATCAAACACATCATCAGTATATTGTCTGATGAGTCCTATCTTTCTTTTCTGACCTTTGGGAACATAGAGGAGCTTGTTCCTGAAAACAAGAACCTGAATGTCACAAAGATTGGCACCATGCTTCTTCATGATCTTGCCCAGGGTGATACTGTTTATCCAATGGCTCTTTCTATCATCCATCGCTTCCAGTACTTCCTTTTCGAACTTTTCCATCTCCTTCTTCTCCCATAAATGAAGCAACCATTTCAAACTGATACCCCTTTCCATGTCAAACAGTACGCATCCATAGCCATGAATCTTGCAATATTCCATCAGGGCATACCATTTGCGTTGTACAGTTTGTGTAGAGAAAAGATGGTAAGGCACCAGCATCACCATCACCACACTTCCATCCTCCAAGACCATCATATAGTCGGGAGTGAATGTAAGCGTGAATTCCTCCTCATATACAATCTCCTCAGGATATTCCACAAACTGCTCAATCCAGCTGCTCTTCTCTGCCATCTTCAAAAACAGTTCCTGCTGCCTATTGTAGAATGGTACCTTTCTATCGAGCTTTTGGGATTCAAATAGCCCGAACTTCATCCAATCTATTCCATCTTCCATGCGTGGATATAGATAGGAAATATCATACGCCCATACAGAACGCAGACTTCTTTTTTTCTCCCCTGTAAGATGTATGCACTTCCCCGGGAAGATGACCGACTCATACATTCTGAGTATGAGATCAGCCGGTTTGCTGTTTTTTCTATTCATATACTCCTTATTATTTCATATACTCCGATTTTCGTCTGCAAATATAGACAGAATAGTTGAAGCCACCAAATCTCATTAAGAGCTGTTAACATGTACATTTATTGGTAACAGTAAGAAAGAAAAAGATAAAGAAAATATATAAAAGAAAGAGAAAAAGAAAGAAAGAATTCTGTTTATTTGACATATTTGCGTTATTTAACTGTTGATTTGTAAAAAGGCCAGTCATACCCCCTAAAAAGGGCAAATTAATCAAAAAAATAATTCAAAGGAGATACGGCATTCATATATTTTTCTTATCTTTGCCCCATAATCGTAGCAAACACTTAACGATGAAAATGAAGAAATTATCATTCTTGTTGTTTCTGACCCTCCAGATGGGGATGGCTCAGGCTCAGGAAAAGCTTGTGGCACTCAGCTTTGACGATGCTCCGAACACAACCACTACAGTTCATATGCTTGATGTGCTCAAGAAACATCAGGTAAAGGCATCCTTCTTCGTGATAGAAAAAAACATCACCCAGGAGAGTGCCAAGGTCATGATATCGAGAATCAAGGCTAAATTTTGTGCCAATTCATCCCAAAGGCTAAAGACCTTTGGGTCTTCTTGGCACTGATATATAAAAGTAAAGGGTAAGTAATTGTCTTACCCTCTATCTTATCTATCTACTCATACGTTGGCACCTCTTTCACCTAGTTGTGCTTATCTACGTAAGTCTTAGCTTCTGAGTATGTGTCAATCTCTATTGCGGTGCTATCTCAAAAAGTCTTCTCTTTCCAATATTTCTTATGGAAATAATTAATCTTCCTTCACGATAGGATACAATTCTATGAATTCGCCATTATGGGACTGTCCATCATTGATGAGCTTTGCAAACTTCTCGCCTACTGTATCAATTGTATGGAAACCAGGCAAAGCCATGTTGCCATTCAAATCAGTGGTAGTTGGACCAGGGTGTACGCTGAAAATCTCAACAGGTATGTTGTTCTGCTCAAACTCCATTGCCATCACACCCATTATGGCATTCTGGGCAGCCTTGCTTGCCACGTAAGCCAGAGGATGCCAATACGGACTGATTTCACTAGGAACGGTGATGTTGACGATTCTACCCTTGTTGGCTTTGATGAGCGGAAGAAGGGCCTGAGTCACGGCTAAGGTGCCAAAGTAGTTTACGTCAGCAGTCTCCTTGATATCCTTCATGTCTGTCTCCCAACTGGTCTTCGACATATCACCAGAAATACCGGCATTGTTCACTAGAAGATTGAGCGAAGGATATTTATCATTGATCTCCTTTGCCGCCAAACTGATGCCGTCGAGATCACAGAGTTCAATTTTCACCCAACCAAGCACTGTACATCCTGCATCTTTCAACTTGTTCATAGTCTCCAAGGCTCTTGCTTCATTGCGGGCACCGATAATGATATCCCAGCCACTTAACCCTAGATACTTACTGATTCCCAAGCCAATACCTTTATTGGCTCCTGTAATTAATGCTGTTTTGTTCATTTCAATCTATATTTTTGTGTTAAATATTTCCTAAATATATTTTTCTCATCCCTTCTTCCTGTGCAATCCTTCGGGCAGTAAACAGAGTCTCAGTAGGTGTAGATACAGAATCCTGCATCTTGTACTGTGGGAAAAACCTGCTAAAATGAAGAGGACAATCGGCAAAACCATTGTCTCTGAGCCAACTGCACATATCTCTTATCATGCTCTCGTTGTCATTAACCCCTGGAATCAGCAGGTTTGTTATCTCCAGATGCACTCCTGCTTTCTTCATCGTTAAAAGCGTATCCAATACAGGCTGTAAATGACCGCCACATTGCTTCTGATACACATCTTCAGAGAATGCCTTGAGGTCGATATTGGCAGCTTCAATGAGTGAAACTATCTCCCTAAGAGGCTCCGGGTTGATGTAACCTGCAGATACCAGAATATTCCAAAGCCCTCTGGAATGAGCCTCCTTGGCGATGTCATAGATGTACTCATAATAGGTAAGAGGCTCCGTGTAGGTATAGGCAATGCCCGGCAAATGATGCTTGACAGCAATATCTACAATATCAGATGGAGACAACTCGTAGAAATCTACAGCAGACGGAAGTACCTGCGAGATGTCGTGGTTCTGACAGTTGAGACAACGGAAGTTGCAACCTGTACAGGACAGAGACAGACATCGGGTTCCGGGATGGAATTCATTCAGCGGTTTCTTCTCTACAGGATCATCTGCCAAAGCACACGGTTTACCGTAAACAACAGAGTAAAGCATTCCGTTAAAATTCCATCTGCTGCCACATTTTCCATGCTTGCCTTCCAAGATAACACAACAGTGGGGACATAATTCGCACCTTACTGTATCAGAAGCATACCCTCCTTCCCTATCAACTTTCTGATAAAAACGACATTCTTTCATACCCCAACCATTTCATGATTACACAATCATCTGAATATCGGCTACTAGAAAACAATGGCCTCATAAGTATAAAGCTCAGCTGTCTTCCAGCCATCCCAACCTATTCCAGCCTTATCCTGAGAGCAATGTCCCAGGAATTCTTCCTTGGTCCATGATACTTCATCAGCCACCTGTGGAAGGAAAGTACCCGTATGATAGCCCTTGCGTATGAAAATTCCCTGCTTGCCCAGTTCAAACTCATCTATACTTTGGATGCGTTTCATCGGTGTGAGTACTGAGATTTCGATATCAATATCATCCAGTTCCTCCATGGTCACCCCATAAAAGCGTGGATCCTCAAAGGCTGCCGCCTTTGCCATGTGCTCAACTACCTGATATAGTGGCATGTCTTCACCAAAATGTCCGATGCAACCTCTGAGTCTTCCCTTTTTGTGCAGAGAGACGAAGGCTCCACACTTTGTAAGAAGAACATCAGATAACTTGCCTGGCTCATACTTCTTACCTTCAAGAGTAGCCTTGATGGTATGATAAGCGATAGACTTGAGCATCTTTCGGTCTTCAGAAGTTAAATCAAAACCATAGTTTTCAGTAGTAAAAACAAAAGAATGATACCCTACAACCTTGTCTTTTCCGCCATATGGGCAATCACCGGAGTTGCAGTACATAACATGATGTGGCTTGATATTTGCATCATTTTCTGTCATCATCAACAACGTGGCAATAGGAGCCATGCCACATGCACTCGTTGCCAGATGGTCAATGCCAAGCTCCTGGTTGTGAAGGGTGGCGTTCACAAATGCTTCTACCTTTCCTGTCATGATGCTATCTTTGGTAAGTCCATCTACAATCTCTGCATCCTTGTATGCGGGATAGTGAGAGAAGTCGCTGCTGATAACAAAAAGATTCTTCTCATTCAGGTAGGGCTTCAGGGTATCAGCAATCTTCTTCAAGGTAGTCAATTCCTGCGTGGCAATGATGATAGGAACAATGGATGGTATCTTTTTCAAGTGATATTGCAGGAATGGCAGTTCCACCTCCAGGCAATGTTCGCTCTCATGTGCTTCTTGAGCATAAGTAATAGCATCACTCTTTTCCATAAGGTCTTTACAGAGAGCGGTATCTACAGGAACATTTCCCAGAGGAGTGGCATAGGCAGAAGCACCTATATTTACTGATGCCTTACCCAAATACACATGATGGCTAGGTCCCAGGAGAAAGATGTGCTCATATTCAGCATCCGGATTGATGGCAGCAAATGCCGATGCTGCAGTCACCCCAGAGAACACGTAGCCGGCATGAGGTACGATTACTGCCTGTACATTCTCCATTAAAGGGTTCTTGCACCTAGAGAAACAATTCTGAACATCCTGGCGGAGTTCTTTGGCATCGCCAGCATAAAAACTTCCTGCTACAGCAGGTTTGCGAATCTTAGCTTCCATCATAATACTTACTATTATTAATACGATGAATATGATTTTTCTCATAACTCATGATGATGATTCAGATGGCAAGATGCCACCTACTTGCAAAGATACAAAATATCAGATAGAAAAGAGTAAAATAGGGTAAGATTTAAATTAAATTTAATTTCCTCCATATCATCATAACCTTGATGCCCTATCTAGATGTCATATTTTTGACTTACCTCCACAGTCAGAGAATCGTAAATCATACACCTCATGTACAAATTAAAAAGGCATTTACTAATGTTCACATAAGGTGCTCCTTAGCTGTCATGCCTTTTCTCTCCGTCGTAGATACAAAAAACGTGCTGCCTATATACCACTTGAAAGTATATAGGCAGCACCGCCCATAAAAAGGGCAGGCGCTTCTCACCCCTGCCCTATATCAGAATATCAGATTCTCTGATAGATAGCATCATAAACCGAGTCAATGCAACCAGCTAATATATTGTCCGTGACATCGAATGGTATCCATTCTTCATCTATCTCCCAAGCACTTTCGCCTTTATAAAAAAGGCTATTGCCATAGAGCTTGATGTATGCCACCTGTACTTCTTCAAGTTCACTGGCGTTTTCAACACTTCTAATCACCCATCCCGCGTCATAGTTCTCCTCATCCTGTGTGAGGTCAATTTCCGTTACACCCTTTTCCGTCATCATGTTCTTGATGGCATTTTCAACTTCTTTGTGAAGTTCAATCTTCTTTTTCGTAAAATCGATGTATTCCATACCTTATTATATGTGGAGAGGTGGTTAACCTCTCCGTTACCTTTTTTATGCTACAATCTGGTATTGATTGAAATTCATGTAATCATCCCCATTCACGTGGCATTCCTGCCATGTTGCCAGCTGCTCGGTGGTGATGGAATCAAGTTCCAAGCGTTCTGCGATGTACTGGAGTGCTTCCTGTTCCGTATTGAAATACTCCCACTCATATGACCCGTCAAGGCAGGAGTTCACCACGAAACGGCAACTGAAATACTTACCCTCTGAATCATTCGTGGCATAAACTTCGTCTCCTTCCTCTTCCACCATGAAATAAACCTTCATGTCCTCATAGTGCTTTTCAAGAATATGACGGAAATCCGAAGTTCCCCATGCCTCCTCTGCCTCAATGGTGAGTAACCCATTCTCTATTTCACAACTTTGGATGAAACCTCTGAGATAGTAATCCTTGGTGTCTTCTCCCAAAGCCCAAGCGATGTTACCTTCCCAATTCTTGGCAGAAAGCTCATCAAATGGCTTTCTTTCACCCTTGTCAAACTCTCCGAAAAGCTCATAAATCTCCTGGAGGTCCTTTTGCTTACCTTCAATTCGGTATCCGACTGTTGCCCAATTCGCCATAGTCCTACTGATTTTCTATTTGTGAATAATAAAGCTGCTTCTCCTTCAGATGCGCCATGATGGATGCCGCCAATGTACACGCCCACTCATCACGTGGGTCATACCATCCGTGCTCGTGGCATTGTGCGAGCTTGTCAATGAATGCCATTGCCACCTTGAATTTCTCATTCACTAAGTAACGATGGTCATTAGCCAACTCTTCTCCAGTGAGCTGAGCATTACCCATCTTGCCATTAACGAAACGTGAGAACACATCTGCAAACTCCTTGTCATTTGGTGAAATTACTTTTCCCATGATTTCTACTATTTAAAAGTTCAACATAAAAAATATATTCTAGATTTCCTGAAACCCAGCCTTTTTAGGACTTTTGTTTTGGGAGAATCCGAGATTTTTTTTAAATTTACATTCCAGCGTAACCTTTACCACTATGCCTTTTTTCGTGCATAAAAGATGGCTTGTCCACCAAAGGCAGAAAGCCAAGCAAGAAACATCAAACTTTTTCGGAATACCCAATCTCTGATTGCGGAAGGCTGCCGAAACAAGTTTTATGCTTCTAATCCTTCAGGTGGTGCTTGGAGTCTGCCAGGACAACCATACCTTTGCAAAGAAAAAAGCCTGTGGTGAAGGACAGCCTGGAGAAGGTATTGAAAAATTGAGGTTTTCCCGCATGACAAAAACGAAGTAGTTAGATAGAAAAAACTCAAACAACCAATCCGGTTGTCGAAAATTCCATCCTTATGCCAAAATAGCTGCTAAATAAACACCTTAATTTTAACACTTCATAGCCCGTTTTTTTACATAAATGCCCATATTTTAGTTAAAAAATAAGTTTAATTTATTTTATCCCCTCTATCTCAGAAAAACTCTGTTCCTTTGCAGCCGATTCAGGAATTTAACAATAAAATAAAAATGGGAACATTTAGCATATTTGCTTTAGTATTGACCTTCATTCTGGTGTTTTATTATGCCGTGGTCATTTTAATGGATCTGAGGAAAATCAATCCAGAGATCAGGAAGGATGATGTAGAGTTTATCAAAACTGCTGAGGAGCAAGATACTCAGCATGAAGAAGAGGAACAACCTGTGGATGTGGACGAGGACAATATCCTTTATCCTATATCACATGAAGTTGGTGACTCTCAGCCGGCATCTGGCCAACCTCATAATGAAGGCACCTATATGACTGTTGAAGATGTCAAGAACATGAAGACGAGTGAGGTGTATGAGAGAATTCGCAATGCCAAGAATGAGATGATCACCTATCGTGCCGATGCCGAGCATGAAATGGCATCCGAGGATTTTCGTCAACACATGATAGAGGGTGAAATGCTGTTGGATCAAATGTCAGAGAGTCTTGCCAACATGTCGTTATAAATATCATTTCGTATGAAGGATAAAGTCAAGATTCCAGCCATGTTTCTCCTGTTGCTGTCCATTTCCCAACTGGCGATGGCCAATTGTGGAACAACCGATTATAGCGGAAACACCGGCAGGCTTTACGATATGGTGACTTATGTACTCACCATGTGTTTCTACGTGGCACAGCTTACGTATGTCATAGCCACTCTTTTGAGCTTCTACTGCGCTATTAACATCTACATCAAGCTGCAAACAGGTGAGGATGGATTTGCCAAGAGTGTTCTGATACTCATCGGAAGCCTGATATTCCTGGCTTCGGCAACATTTGTTTTCCCTGCGTTTTTCGGTTTCCGATATGGAGTAACAGACCATTTATGGTAGAAAAAATATAACATATATTCATTTAATTATTCTAAGACAAACAATGAACAAAGTAATCAGTAATTTGGTTAGTGGCGCAAAAAAGGGTGCCGCAGCCACAGTTAAGAAAGCCAAGGCTTTCGTAGTGAACCCTCGTATGGGTATGCTTTCAATGATGCTCCTTTTTGTGAGCGTGTCAACTTTTGCTCAGAATGTGGATGCAGGTCTCGCTGCTATCGAAACCTCCACTGAGAGCTTGAAACGATATGTACCTGTTGTGACCAACTTGTGCTACGCCATTGCCGGTATCGTGGCCATGATTGGTGCCATCAGTGTGTATGTGAAGATGAACAACGAGGAGCAGGATGTCAAGAAGAGCATCATGATGATTGTAGGTGCTTGTATCTTCCTCATCGCAGCAGCTCAGTGTCAGCCTTTGTTCTTTGGTCTCTAATCCTTGGATATGAGTAACATAGACCAGGAAAGATTCCAGGATTATCCAGTTTTCAAGGGGCTTCAAAAGCCCCTTGAATTCATGGGTTTGAAGGGAAGATACATCTATTGGGCCGCAGGTGCTGTAGGAGGGGGCCTTCTGGGTTTTCTCATAGGCTATATCATATTTGGATTCATTGTTGGACTCATCCTGCTTACCACTTTCTTGTGTGTGGGTGGAGGGATGATTTTCATCAAGCAGCATAAGGGCCTGCATAGTAAGAAGTCTCCCAAGGGCATCTTTATTTATGCCCGTTCTAAAAGCTATTAGGTATAATAACAAAATAAATTGATTCAACAACATGGTAGCAATCGCAGTGGTAACGCTCTTTGTCGCCATACTGGCAGGCATGGGAATATCCGTTTGTGCCTTTGGCACTGGAGGAAAGAGACCCAAGGTCTTCGAAGACATTTATTTCAGTGTGGAAGATGTAAATGGTATGGGAATAGTTTATACAAAAGGTGGTGATTATTCTGCTGTCCTCAAAATCAAGAACCCTATCAGAAAGTATTCTGCTTCCAAGGCCAGCTATTATGAATTCACGGATCTCTTCACTTCTCTACTGCAATTGTTGGGTGAAGGATATGCCTTGCATAAACAGGATGTTTTCGTACGCAAGCAGTTTGACATGAACAAGATTGCAACTCATGAGGATAAAACTGCAGCCAAACGTTTTCTGTCCGATTCCTACTTCCGTTTTTTCAATGGCCGCACATATGTGGCACATGAAACCTATCTGATTATTACACAGAAGGGTAAAAGTGGAACAATACATAGTTATGACACTGCCAAGTGGAAGGATTTTCTAGTGAAGCTCCAAAAGGTTCATGACCGTTTGAATGGCTGTGACGTGGAAAGCTCATTCCTTGGAGCTGAGGATTGCAGAATCTTTGCAGACCGTTTCTTTGCCATGGATTTCAATCATTCTCGTGTATCCATGAGTAACTTCAGGGTTACCGGTGAGGAGATTGGCATGGGAAACAACCATCTTAAGGTTTACAGTCTCCTGGATGTGGATCAGGTAGGCCTGCCTGGTATGATTCGTCCCTATTCCGAGAATCAGGTGGGTAACAGCATTCTTTCAGAGGATTTGCTCTCTGCTTTGGATTCTCTCCCGGATGTAGATACCTTGGTTTATAATCAGGTTATCTTTTTGCCAAATCAAAAGAAGGAAGTCATGAAGCTTGACAAGAAAAAGAACCGTCATGCTTCCATTCCCAACCCCAACAACCAGATTGCCGTTGAGGACATAGAAAAGGTCCAGTCGGAAATCGCCCGAAACGGCAAGATGCTTGTTTATGCTCATTATAATATGGTGATCAAGATAGCTGGTGATAAAGACTTCCAGAAGATTACAAATTCCCTGGAGAATATGTTCTCTAGGCACAGTATTCATATATCGAAGAGAGCCTATAACCAGTTGGAACTCTTTGTAGCCAGTTTCCCTGGCAACTGTTTCAAACTCAATGAGGACTATGACAGATTCCTCACGCTTTCGGAGCCGGCTCTTTGCCTGATGTATAAGGAGCATCAGCAGCAGGGTGACAATTCGCCTCTGAAGTGCTATTATACAGACCGACAGGGACTGCCTCTTCCCATTGACATTACTGGAAAGGAAGGTAAGGTGAAATATACCAATAACTCCAATTTCTTTGTACTGGGACCAAGTGGAAGCGGCAAGAGCTTTTTCATGAATTCCGTGATGCGACAGTATTATGAGCAGGATACAGATGTGGTCATCGTGGATACGGGCGACAGCTATGAGGGAATCTGCAACTATTTTGAGGGAACCTACATTTCCTACAGCAAGGAAAAACCCATCTCTATGAATCCCTTCAAGATAACAGAGCTGGAGTATGAGGAGAATTTTGGCGAGAAGAAGAACTTTCTGAAAAGTCTTGTCTTTCAGCTTTTCAAGGGAACAGATTATCCCACAAAGATTGAAGATACCATTATCAATCAAACCATTACGGAATATTATGAGGCCTATTTTCATCCCTTTGAAAAGTTCAGTACCAAGGAAAGAAGCCAGCTGAAAGAGATGCTGCTACTTGAGGATAAGAAGAATGGTAAGTATGACCAGTATGAGCAGGAAATGGAGGAACGCTATGATCGTATCATGGAGGAAAAGAAGACTTCTTCCAGAAATGCACGACTCATTGATAAGCTCCAGGCTGTTTTGGACGATACTGCAGCCACTGAAGGAGAGAAGAAAGTTGCCCTTCATCAGCTTCAGCGCCTTACTCCAGAGTTGATAGAGAAAAATTATCTCCTTCGCATTGAGCGTAAGATTGATAAGATGGAGAGACAGAGAAAGAATCTCAGGGTTCAGGAACTTTCGTTCAATTCCTATTATGAGTTTGCCCTTGAAAGAATCCCGCAGTTGATTGTCCAGCAGAACATTGAGTTTGCAATCCATGACTTTGCGGCCATTCTGAAGCCTTTCTATCGCGGTGGTGAGCAGGAACACATCCTTAACAATGACTTGGATGCATCCCTGTTTGACGAGAAATTCATCGTCTTTGAGATAGACAAAGTGAAGGATGATCCTATCCTTTTTCCTCTTATCGTTCTCATTATCATGGATGTCTTCACTCAGAAAATGAGAATCAAGAAAGGCAGAAAATGCCTGGTCATAGAAGAGGCATGGAAAGCTATCGCCACACCCGTGATGGCCAACTATATCAAGTATCTCTATAAGACGGCCCGCAAACATTGGGCAATGGTGGGTGTGGTCACCCAGGAAATCCAGGATATCACCTCCTCTCCCATTGTCAAGGAAGCCATTGTCAACAATTCAGATGTGTTCATGTTGCTGGACCAGAGCAAATTCAAGGATAAGTTCTCGGAAATAAAGGCAACCCTGGCTCTTACAGAGAATGACTGCCAGAAGATTTTCACAATCAATGGCCTTGACAACAAGGAAGGCAGGTCTCCGTTCAAGGAGGTCTTTATCAAGAGAGGTCTGGTGGGCGATGTCTTTGGAGTGGAGGAACCTCCTGAGTGCTATATGGCCTACACGACGGAGAAGCAGGAGAAAGAAGCACTGAAGTTCTATAAGAGACGCTTGGGTTCCGACTATAGAACCGCCATCGAGACCTTTGTGAGCGATTGGCATTTGAGTGGTATCCAGAAATCCCTGGAATTCTCCCAGAAGGTTCTCAAGGAAAGAAAAGTATTCAATTATAAACAGTCATCATAAAAGAACCATGCAAAGAATCTTAGCATCGATAATCTTATCTTTTCTTATTTGCTCTCCTCTTTGGTCACTGAGCTGGAGCAGTGTGAATATAGACAAGGTGACGGCCGCGGCTATGTCTGCTGCCTATGAAACGGAAACATTGGTGGAAGGGAATACGGCCAGTAACATCAATAAAATCTTTGATCATTATCAGTCTGCAGGCTTGGCATCTGCCGGTATCTTCCAGAGTATGAAGAAGTTGAGGGACGCAAGGCGTAACCCGGGACTCTTTGCCTCAGAGGAGAATTATTATTACCAAAGAATCTTCCGTTTGGTGAAGGATGGTATCATGCCGAAGTTCATTACTGTGGCAGGAAAGATGCTAAAGCAGCCGGATAATGCCATCCATTGGGGTCCTTACCTATTAAAGACCACAACGAATGTGGAGAATCTTTGCAAGCAATTTGAGGTGGTGGTTACTCATGGTAAGCGTTCCTTCAAGGACATCAGGTTCTTGGTTCTCAATGAAGATCTCCAGAAAATATTCGATTTGACGCAGCTCGGAGAAGTGGACTGGAAGTCGCTTCTGGGAAAATTGGGGGAATTTGGAACAGGCATCACCCAAGAGGAAATCGCTGAGGATTACAAGAATCTGGGAAGCATCATTGCGCAGGCAGGAAAAGCCGCCTATGACAGCAACCTGGAAAGTGCCAGCAAGATTGGTGCTATATTCAAGGCTAAGCCCAAGGAGATTACCAAGCTGTATAAGTCCTTCAAAAACCACTATAAATCCTTTAAGGATGCCGGTAACATCAAGGAATTGTTGTTTGCCGTGGTGGGAGAAGGCAATGAAGATGCAGTGGAAAAACTCTTTCAGACAAGTGGCTATAACCTTACGGGATATATCTCTTCCTACATCAAGGAACTGCAGGGACAGTATTACACTGAGAGATGGTATATCTACAAGCATGATTCCGGGTCGGAAGTTAAATGTGAATATAGTCCATCAAGCTATGAGGGATATGGTGATGCCAGATGGAAAGAAGCATGGCACATTCATACCAGTGGTAAAAAACGTGAAGCCTATAAGAAAATTCCATGTTATAAATCCCTTTCTCAGGATGAGGACAAGGAAGTGAAAGATAAGCTTTTCCAACTTACTGGCTGGAATGCAGATAAATGTCAGGAATATAACCAGGCGCATCCTGGTCACCAGTGTACGATTCTCTATACTAGGAAGCATGAGGATAGAAAGCGCCATTATGGAGGCGGACTTTTGAAACATTCCTATGACGAACGCTTCTGTTTTAACTCCTACAAGGTAAAGGTGACAGACACTTGGGACATCAGAGAGGAGATTTATGAGGAAACCTTTGATTCTCAGACAATGGACAAAAAAACTTTCATCCAAAAGATGAAGGCTCGTCTCAATGGCTTGATTGATGAAAATGAGAAATTCCTGAAAGAGCATCCAACCATATCAATAGAGATGGGTAGTGATCATCCAAGATATTATACCATGGCTGATGAGAAGAAAATGGAAGGCTGTAATTCTGTGAGTTTTATCGCCCAATGTGATGACGGAGCCACCCTTGGAGAAGGCTCGTTCAACTGGAAGGAAAATGGCAGCCAGGGAAATAAACTGGAATGGCCGAAGTCCAAGGACTTTGCCATGTCCAATTCTCCAACGGCAGATGATGGATCCAAGGCATTGCTTCAAAAGCAAAAGGAATTCTCAGATGAGGTCAATGCCCTGAAATCAGAAATCAAGGGCAATGATACCAAGATGAGAAATCTGGTCAAGAGAATCAATCAGGCCAAGATGAACAGGAATTTGCCCCTTGCAAAAAAGCTTCAAGGCGAGTATGATACCCTGTCCGATGAAACGGCACTTCTCAAGGAACAACTCAAAGAAGCCGAGGGGAAACTCTCCCAAGCCACTCGTGCGCTGGATGAATACTACAAGGATATGAGTGACAATTTGGATGGTCCCTATCGGATACCCCACAATATGGCCAGCCTGGCCTCCATGTATCAAATCCAATGGCTGGATGAGGGAGAATGGGTGCAAGGGAGTGCCGCCTATGTCTTTGTAAGACATGGCTATTGTGCAGATGCCAAAACCAATGTCACATATACTGCTTCCTTGAAGTTAAGTCGCAAGCCTACCTATGTGCTTGGTGTACGCATACACCGCGCGGTTCTGTCCGTGGATTTCAAGCTTACCTCCAGCAGTAGTTCAGAGAATGTCATCGAAGTCATGAAACTCAATATGAACCAGAGCGAGAAATTAAGGGCAGAGGAGGTCAACATGCGACTTAAACAATGGATGGAAGACCTTCCAAACTGTGCTGTCTCAGTGAGATACAATTATGCTTCCAATCCGACAGAAGAGGATGATGATGAAGACGGTATCCACCTTCTCCTTGCAGGTGACCGCCTACAGGTTGCAAGATATGTAGAACAGGAACTGACCAAGATCTTTGCCCAGCTGGTTCTTATTGAAAAAGTGATGACCCAGAGGGAATGTATCTTGGACTTTCTCAAAAGACAGATCTTTGACGTGGTCAGCAGAAGCGGCAGAAACGGTATCGCCGAATATGCCCTCAGACGATGGGAAGGAGCTGGTTTGGAGGCAATGAAAAAATCCTCTCTTGCCCATAAGACAGAGCAGCAGGATAATGGCAGTTCTAATGATCAATAAAATTGTAGTGTATGAATAGATTCTTCATGGAATGCCTTTTCAAAAGGTATATTTTACTTTTGGTGATATGTATTCTACCCTCCTCTATCCGGGCACTGAATGATCCGGCTTCCCTGGAGGCCATGATTGCCAACCATAAGAAGGTGAGAACCCTGCTGGAGGTGAGAGCTATCGCAGAATTGGGTGTTTATGAGTATCATAAGCAAAGCAGTAAGAAAATCACTGACCATCGCAAGGTGGCAGAACAGCTTGACAAGTACAAGCGCTGTTTCGATATCATGGACTTGGTGCTTCAGGGAACGGCAACAGCCTTCCATGGTGTCAACACCTATACGAGTATCAAGAGAAATATCACCAGATATTGGAAACTCATCGATACCTATCATGACAAGATCCTCTCCCATGGCGCAGTGTGGTCATCGGATACTTTGATTCTTAATACCACCAACAGGGCGGTGGAAGATATCAGAGACGAGGTGGGTGAACTCTATAAGTCCTATGGAGAATTGTCGCTCATCGTAACAGGAGCAACGGAATGCACCACTGCCAATCTGATGATGATTCTAAAGCACATCAATGAAAGCATGGACCACATCGATAGCAGTATATACCATGCCTATTTGGATATACACACTTATATGACCATCCGACTTGGGTATTGGAAAAAGGAAATCTTCATGGCTAGAACCATCAAGGAAATCGTGAGGGATTCCTATACCAGATGGCTGAAATCCGGTCACCTGGTCTTCAACCATCTTCAGGCGAAAAAGTCATTCACCCATAAACCCTTGGGAGGTGGCAGCCTTATTGGAGGAAGAAATGAACATGTTCAACTAATAGAATAAAGTATGAAACGAAATCATCTGAAAGGTCTCTTGTCCATGCTTCTGAGCTTGGTGAGCCTGTATGGTCAGGCACAGGAGGTTACTTATATCCACGAAAGGGATATCATGAACCAGTTCACCACCATGGAAACGGGTGCTGGTGTCCTCTCTCCTGCCTGGTATTACAATTCACTGCATAAGAATTACCAGAGAGATGCCAATCTAAGAAACAAGCTTGCCTATCGAACGGATGTCATGGCCAATACGTCCAAGGAAGTCAATGAGGCAGAGAAGGTGGATTCCGATTATGTGGAACGAGCCAAGGTGGAGGCGTTGAATATCGTTTCCCGTTCCTCAGCATCTGATTTGTCGTGGGTTCTGGAGAAGAAGAAACTTGAGTCCAAGATGCTGCTCTTCGATAAGAACATCAACCATATCGTTTCCTGTGGCGGAAGTTCCAGCGATTACCGGAATTGGCGCAACATCTACAACTGTTTTGAAACAGCCATCAAGATCACTCATGAATCCTACCAGGATTTGGGTATGAGGAAAAGAGAGTATCTGGCTATCTATCAAGACATCGTGAAGAGAAACGTGACATTGGTTAAACAACTCCTGTATTGGAACTCATTGAAAAAAGGAAAGAGATTCTCTGAAAATAACACCAGGGTTGAAAGAAATACTTCCAACACGGTTATTGCCTCGGATGCCTACAGAAGATGGCAGGCTGCCATGGCTGTGGATGGCTTTTCTGGTGCAAAACCCTGATAAAAGCAAGAAACAAAAAATAGAAAAAGAAATATAATGGCATTTACATCTTTATTTTTAGACACCTCCACAGGCAGTGTCACAAGTGGTATGGGAAGTTATATCTCTGACCTCTCAAAAACCATCGGAGTGGACCTGTTTGAGGAAGACATAGACAATGTTGTGTTTAGAACCAACGAGTTTCTATGCAGTGCCGATTTTATCGGTTCGGATGGTCCCTTCTGGTACATTCTCCAGATGAGCATGGCACTTGGAGCCTTGTTTTCCATCATTGTGGCCGGTTCCATGTCCTACAAGATGCTCGTCAAGGGCGAACCCATCGATGTGGTCAAGATCATGAAGGTACTGGGTATATCTCTGGTCATGTGCTTCTGGTATCCATCATCCACCAACAATAATGGAAGTATTTTGGATGCACTGGCCTTCATTCCCAATTGTATCGGTTCCTATACCCATGACCTCTATGAGGCAGAGGCGGTTCAAGTGAGCGAGAAATATAATGAACTCATGCCCCTGATACAGAAGCGAGACTCCATGTATCACAAGATTGCCCCTACTCAGAAGGTTGCCAAGGAAATCATCCTGAGTGAAATCGTCCAGGATGCTTCCATGCAGATAGAAGATATCGAGCAGAAGCAGGAAGGTGAGCAGCTGGCACAGGAAGCAGCAGACAGGTCTATTTTTGCAGGCCTGATTATAGGTTTGGACAAAATCGTTATGTTCCTGGCACTGGTCATCTATAGAATCGGATGGTGGAGCACCATTTTCTGCCAGCAGATTCTCCTGGGTATGCTCACAATCTTTGGTCCTATCCAATGGGCTTTCTCCGTGCTGCCCAAGTGGGAAGGTGCATGGGCTAAGTGGATTACCCGTTACCTCACGGTGCATTTCTATGGTGCCATGCTTTACTTTGTGGGTTTTTACGTCCTTCTTCTCTTTGATATTGTTATCAGTGTACAGGTGGAGAACCTCACTGTTATCACGGCAGGAAAAGGAGAAATTACAGGATATATCCAAAATGCCTTCATGACCTGCGGTTACCTGCTGGTGGCTTCCATTGTGTCGCTGAAGTGCCTGAATTTGGTGCCGGATCTGGCAGCATGGATGATTCCTGAGGGTGATACGGCTTTCAGTACCAGAAACTTCGGTGAAGGTGTGGCAGCTTCTGCCAAGCAAAGTGCCATGAGTCTGATGCCGAAATAGTCTTAACAACACTATCAAATAATAAGAATATGGCAGTTTTACAGAATTTGGAAAACAAGATCAAAATGGTGATGATCATCAGCAGCCTCTTTTTGGTGGGCTGCGTGGTTATCAGCCTGGGCAGCATCTTCATAGCCAGAGGCATGGTGAGTGATGCCCATAAAAAGGTATATGTACTGGATGGTAACGTCCCTATACTCGTGAAGCAGACCACGATGGAAGAGACCTTCGATGTGGAAGCCAAGAGTGACATAGAGATGTTTCACCATTTCTTCTTCACACTGGCCCCGGATGACAAGTATATCCGTTATACCATGGAAAAGGCCATGTATCTCATTGATGAGACTGGTCTGGCTCAGTATAACGCATTGAAGGAGAAGGGATTCTATAATAATCTGATTGGAACCTCCACTATCTGCAGTATTTTCTGTGACAGTATCAGACTGAATAAGGATTCGCTGACCTTTACCTATTATGGCAGGCAGAGAATAGAGAGAAGAACCAACATCCTCATGCGCCAGATTGTGACAGCAGGTAACCTGAAGAAAGTACCAAGGACGGAAAACAATCCGCATGGTATCCTGATTACCAATTGGCGTACCCTTCTGAATAAGGACCTGGAGGAGAAAAAGAAGTCAGAGTATTAACACTATACATTATTATATATATGAGTTTGAAGAAAATGATCATAGGTGAGGAAATGCCAAGCAAGGATGATCCTAAGTATAAGGAACGTTACCTCAGAGAAAAAGAGGCAGGAATGAAGTTTGCAGAGAAGTCGGGCATCAATTTCCTGGTGGCCAGGATTCAGGCTTTTGCCAACAATCATCGAATTGCCTTCATCGGCCTGGTCTTTACCATTGTGATAGGTTGCCTTGGCATCAATGTGGTGAATATGATAAGATCATATAAGAAACACGGTTCAACCAGAACTACCGCAGTGGAGAAGGTGGATTCTGCCCTTCTGAAACGTCAACAAATTAAAGAACGCCCATAAGATGAAGACAAATAAGATTAATTTCAAGAAGCCCAAGTATTACATGCCTCCGGTATTCTATCTGATATCCTTGTTTCTTGGTTACATCGTCATTGATACCTCTAATATCGAGCTGGGTGAAGCAGGAAACGGTAATCTCAAAACTACAGATTATCTGTCCAGTGCCTTGCCGGATGCCAAGACGGATAGCCTCTTGGGAAGCAAGATGGATAATACGGAAAGAAAGTATGGTAAGATTACAGACCTTTCCGGATTGGCCAGTGTGGAAAGTGACCGTGACTCAGTGAATAAAAAGGAAGAATATGAGTCTCAATACAATAAGAAAGAGGCAGCACTTATCAGACAGCAGGAGGCTGAACAGGAAGAACTCAAGAAGTTGCGCGCTATGCAAAGCCGTGTAAGAGAGAACTCCCAGCGACAAACTTCCGCTTCCAATGCCTTTGTGGCACCAGTGAGTGATTCCGAGATAGCGCGCCTTCAAAGAAAACGCAGAAACCAAACCTGGGAGGAGATGAATCGTAACCTTGCAGGACTCGCCTCACCAGACGAAATGGAGGATGAGCAGGATAAGCCTGTCCACTATCGCTTATCAGATACGAATCGAGTGAGTGAGAGACGGGAAACTACGGATGGCGGAAGCCTCAAAAGTGGCCTGTCTCCAACATCACCAGACAGTGAAACTCCAGGGAAAGTCACCAAAAAGACAAAAGAGGTTTCTTCCTATTTCAACACGTTGGGATTGGAAAAGAATAAGAGTCATCTTATTTCCGCTATCATTGATGAGGAAGTCAAGGCCGTGGATGGCAGCAGGGTTCGTCTTCGCCTCTTGGATGACATTGAAATCAATGGCATAACAGTAGGTAAAGGTACCTATCTCTATGCGTCGATGAGCGGCTTTGGAAAACAGAGAGTGAAGGGTAAGGTGGAAAGTATCTTCTTTGGTGAGGAAATCTTCAAGGTCAATCTCTCGCTCTATGATACGGATGGCTTGGAAGGTCTTTATGTTCCTATGAGCAGTTTCAGAGAAACCACACAGGACATCGCTTCTTCAGCCACACAAGGAGGAAACAATCTCACAGAGAACTCCACTGGAGGTACTGGCATTAAAAGCTGGGCTTCACAAGCCATGAGTAATGCCACCCAAAAGGCAATGAGTGCTTTGGGTAAGAATGTCAAGAAGAATAAGGTCAAGCTGAAATACGGCACGAAGGTTTATCTCATCGACTCATCTTCTGCTCATGGTAAGACAAAATCATAAATCATTTAGAAATCAGTAAAATAATTGATATGAAAAGACTTAAAAAGAAGGTGGTGGCACTCATGATGATGTGCCTTGCCAGTATAGGAGCCAACGCTCAGAAAACGTTTTATGATATGGAACGTCTCACGGTGAATGAAAACGTATCCTCCATTATCACTGCATCGGAACCTATCCGTATGGTGGATATTTCTACGGATTCCATTGTGGGTGACAAGCCGCTGGATAACGTCATTCGTCTCAAGCCTATCTCCTCTCATCATCAAGATGGCGAGGTGATGGGTATTGTCACCATCATCACTGAGCGCTACAGAGTCCAGTATGCCCTGGTCTATACCAGTAAACTGGAAGAGGCAGTAACAGACAAGGAGGTGGAACTCGTGGAGAGAAATGCCTTCCATAATCCGGAAGTAAGCATGTCCACCACCGATATGGTGGCCTATGCCATGAAGGTCTGGAACTCTCCTGCCAAGTATAGAGGCATTATCACGAATCATCATAAGATGAAGATGCGTCTCAATAATATCTACGTGGTGGGTGAATATGTTTTCATTGATTTCTCGGTGGACAACTATACCAACTTGCAGTTTGACATAGATGAACTTCGCTTTAAACTGCAGGATAAGAAACTTCAGAAAGCCACCAATCAGCAAACCGTGGAGCTGAAGCCAGCGCTTCTTCTGGATAGAAGCTTGTCATTTAAGAAAGGTTACAGAAATGTCGCAGTCTTGAAAAAGATGACTTTCCCAAATGATAAGGTCCTCTCCATAGAACTCAGTGAGAAGCAAATCAGTGGCAGAACCATCTCCTTGAAGATAGATTATCAAGACGTTCTCTCTGCAGACTCTTTTGACTCTCTTCTTCTGCGTGAACAATAAGTGATAAAAGATGAAGTACAATATGACAATATTAAAGAAGAGTATCGGAATGCTGGCATTGGCATGGGGCATCCCATCATCCATGGTGGCACAGAACCAGGGTAGTCATCTCATGATAGCCGTGGGCGGTGCCTACCCAAGAACACTGGAGTCAACCATTTCCTATGAGAAGGAAATGCTGTATCATAACGCTTGGGAATACTTTGCCACCTACTCTGTCCAGTATGATGAGGATCCAGAGGCAAAGCATATTACCAGAAAGTCGTTCTGGCATAACCATAACACCTGGGGTGTAGGAGCCGTCTATAAGCCCTGCGTTGGAAGAGGAAGAAATCACCACGGTAGTCTCAGAATTGGCGCCAGTGCTGGTAGCGATTTCCATAAGGCCATAGGAGCTGTCCATGTAGGTTATGAACATACCTATAATCTCTATGACGGATGGAGTGTGTTCTTTGCCATCAAGGAAGATATATCCATCAGGGGTAAGGACCGGTTCAAAACCGGAATTAATCTGGGCGCAAAAATTCCATTGTAACATTTTAAGCAGCAAGACAATGAAGAAAACATATATTTCTATTTTTTGTGGACTGTTGGCCATCTTATTCCAAGGTCTGTTGGTTTCATGTGACGAGCATGAACCAATGGACTATGGTATTCATGTTGGGTATGTCCTTTGTGACGACCACAGTTGTATGGATACGACCACCTACTTCTCCCAAACTTCCAAAAAGGCAGTGGGTGTAGTGTTTACAGAGGCTACAGAAGAACATTCTGCCATGGCAGTGATGCTGAATGAATTCCAGGAGACCTTCTCTGATTCTTTGGGAGTGAGCCAAGGAACTAGCATGGATATTGAGTCTTACGACGGATTCACCAATACCATCGCCATGATCAATAGTACCGACCAAGATACAGGAAAAGGCTCACCTATTGCTCAGGAAATGTTCCATTTTCATTCTAAAGGGCAAAGTGATTTCATTCCTAGCGTAGCAGAACAGAGAGTCCTGATAAGAAATGCCCCTTCTATCAATCCTTTGATCATGCGGCTGGGAGGGCAACCTATCGACTTATCTGAGGATACCTGGTACTGGACATCCACAGAGGTGAAGGAAAACCCCGGCTATCAGGCTTGGCTTTGCTCTTCCGTGAATGGAGGTATCATAGAAACGCCCAAGACCATGCGCCATAAGGTGAGAGCCATCGTGAATTTAAATTATCCAGATTAACAGATAAAAGCAATATGATATGGGATTTTGGAAAGAATTGGGCGTAACAGCCCTGGAAAAAGGAAAGAATCTCTTTCGTGGAGGAAAACAAGCTGTAGAAGGAGCAAAACATGTAGAAGGCATAGTTAAGGATGCCAAGGTTTCCATTCCTGCTACGACAAAGCCAACCAGCTATCGTGCTTGGGAGAAATCCCTTTCACCACCTAGTTTTACCCCTGCCTTTAATCAGAGCAAGACAGGATGGAAAACTCAGATGAAGGATTTTTGGGGAGGTCTGTGGAAGCATTCACCAAAAGAGGCTAAGCCTGCAGTGGCAAATTCCACGTCTGGGCCTTCTTTTACAGAACGAGTCAAGAATTGGTTTTCCCGTCACTTCTCCAGACAAACAACCTCGCCTTCAGTAAACCCGGCTATCCCTGGAAAGCCAGTTGTCCCAGTAAGTCCTGTTATACCGGCAAGGCCAGTAAGACCTCCGGTTTTCAAGGATAGCGGCTACCTGGCATGGGAAAAATCTCTGCCAACTCCGTCCTTTAAGCCAAGGTTTAATGTGATTTCCAAGGAAAAGGAATCTATTAAAACTAGCAAGGAAACTGTAGAGCAGGTTATCAAGAAAGATAAGAAAACAGTTGAAACTGTAAAAGGTGAAACTAAAACAGGCAAGGAAACACCGAAAGAAACAGCTCATAGTACAGAACAAGCTGCAGAAAAGGTGAACGAAAGAGCAAAAGAGTCTGCAGAGCAAGCAGGAAAAGCAACAAAAGAAGCAGCTAAGGGGGAAAATTCCTTCAAAAAAGCAGCGAAGTTCTACGCTAAGAATCCAAAAGTTCTTGGTTGGCATGCAGCTCTTGGTCTGGGTGGATACAGTTTAGTTTCCGGAGATGGTGTCATCAACCCTCTTCTCTACTTCATTGGAGGTAAGAATGCTACAGAAAACGGCCTTGGTGGTATGGTTGGACAAGCAGTCGCTGGTGAAAAAGCGCCGGATATTTATGATTCGGTTACAAATGCAGCTGATTCAGTAGTAAATGAAGGAGTTGACCTTTACCAATTCAGTAAGAATACTCTAGGCAACGTGGTGGGTGAAGGTACCGACCTTTACCAAATGGGTAAGAATTACGTGGGTAATGGTATGGTCAGCAATGGAAGTGGTGGTTACTATGATCCCACGACAGAGCAAACTCCTAATCTTTACCAGGCCAGCAATCCCGACATGGGAAACCAGGATGGCATGTTGAACAATGTGATGGGAGGTATGAACCATCTTGTGAATCAGGTTTCAGGCGGTGCTGTAACAAAGATGAATATTCTTTCTTTGGCATTGTCTGCCTATATGATGTTCGGACGTTTTGGGTGGCTTGGAAGAGCAGCCAGTCTGCTTCTGGGAGGTATGACCTTGAAGAATATCAACAATCGTCAGCTCCCATATCAGCAGGTTCAACAACAACAGCAAAATCCTTCTCAGCAATATGTGCCGCAAGTTAGGCAGCCACATGCTTCCATGGAGCCAGAGAATAGGTATAAGAGTTTGGAATATCCAATTGCTGCAGAGGACGGAGAAGTGGTAAACCGTCCAAGAAGTATGAAATTGTAATCCACAAACAATAATAGTAAAATTGAATGAAAAAGAACTATAAAGATATGCTCCTTGAGTCGGGAAGTGGCTTCATGATGCCATTTCCCCTCAGGGATGATGAGGAACTGCAGACCACGTTGGGATTTGGGTTGCAGCAACATCCAACTGGTGGGCAGAAATTTGAGCACCATGGTGTGGATCTTCTAACCAGTGGGAAACCCCTCTACTCTATTGCCACCGGTACAGTCATCGGTGCAGGTCATGACAGTATTCATGAAGATTACATCATAGCCAAATATGGCAAATACGAGGTGAAGTACGGCCATATCACCGAGGCGTATTGTCCTTACGGAACCAGTATCAAGGCCGGACAGGAAATCGGCAAGAGTGGTCAATTCCTTCATTTGGAAGTCAGATTTGATGGTGTCACCATCGATCCCCTGGAATTCCTGGCCATGATTTGGGCTAATATCCAGCAGCTGGCAGCAATGGGTATCAACAATGCGCCCACTACAGAGCAATTGTGTAGCAGAAAGCCCAAGACTCACTATGATAAGGAGCAGGATGAAATTCTGATGATGATGATGCGTTGGCTCCCTGCCTACATGAATGAACTGAGATTGGGCAGCTATACTCCCTCAGATAGAATGCAGACCACCCTCAAACATGTCATATCCGAGGCTGCAGAACGCAATTATTTCTTCGAAAAGCTTCCTGATATGGCTAATCCTCTAGGTCTCACCGGTAGAAGCCTGCCAGTGGCTGAGAAAATCCAGAATCTTCTCATTGAAGATTTCCTGAGCTATGCCTGGCTTCGCCATGATGCGTGTCCTGCTTCCTGGAACGAGACTCAAAAAAAAACTTTCTCATCAAGTTGCCCAAGACGGCCTAGTGGTGGACCCTCTGTCAGATTTGAGCATACACGTTGAGAGTTATGATGTCAAACATGAAGCCTATGTTTATTTCGATGCCTCAGGAAGAAGATCCTGGACCAAGGCTTGGTTCAATGGAAGAGACAGGGGAGAAAACGCCACTGAGGTAACTCGTCAGCAAGCCATCAAGTTCATCAATGATGAGATCTCTCATGATGATTGGCTAACAAGGTTCTATCCCAAGCAAATGACAGTTTATCATAAGGCCATAGAGCAGGCACGACAGCAGCTACTGGGCTTTTAATATCATTTTTATAATGGCTAAAGAGAACAATTATCAGAATTTGGCGCAAGTTGACTACTGTATCCGCCAATATTTCAGCAAATATATGGCACCAACGCTGGTAAAGGAGGTAAGAAATCTCCGAGAAAAGCAAACCGAGGAATTTATCAATCGTTTGGAGAAAAACGAGTCTCCATTCGTGCCAGTGGATGTACAGCTTCAAAATGCTGACAATCAGCTGAAAGTGTGCGGAAAATGGTACAAGAAATCATCAGATGACATGATCAGGCAATGTAAGCACAGATGGGGAAAAGATACCAAATTTGCCAAGGATTATCAGACATTTCTTGATTCCTTCTATAAGGAACTCATCAGACAAAATGGGGGTAAATCTTCAGAGAAACTCGCAGCCTTTGCAGAAAACTATGTGGCAAATCGATTTCAGGGACTTATCATTGAGCAGCTGGCCAGAGAGAAAGTTCCCAAGAACAGTGCTACCTACATTGCAAGAAAGGCATTTGATGACAGTTTATTGGGACTGCTTCCAAAAATCGGTCCCAAAGAAGGTGAGCATGATTCTCTCATCGCTCAAAAAGCAGATGACCTGTATAATCCCAATATCTGGGAACAGGGTGCAGCCATGGGAGGTTCCATGGTCATTGATGCTGCGGTGACAGGAGGTTACGGCTCCGGTAGTTCCCTCATAGTAAAAGGTGCAACTAAGGCTGGAATCAAAGTGGCGCCAAAAGCCGCTGCTTTCCTGAATTCTGCCTGGAGTGGTGTAGCCATTGATGGCGGTCTGAGAACAGGCTTCGCACTGAACCATGCCAGAAACTGGGAAAATGAGAAATATGCCAAGGAAGACAGTAAGTTCGCACTTAAAGATGAGGATGCCATCAAGAAGATTCAAACAGCCAGTGATTCCATCAAAAGGGGAAATTCAGAGTTGATTTATCAGTTGAATGGGCAGTTGGAGCGAAAGATAAAAACATATAGGCCTTCATTCACAACACGAAGCAAGAAAGAAATGGACTCCTTCTATGCCGCAAACAAAAATCAGACAGGTAAATTGCTGGCTCAGATAAGGGAAAACTTTTCGAAGCAAACCGTTCCATTTCGTGCCAATAACCAACCGCCGGAATGGATGATGAAACTTGGGAAGAAACGCTGTGAACAATGTGCCTCCGGGTTTTATGCCATTGCTATGGAGATGTCGAGGGAGAAAAAATCATGGATGAGTATTGGTGGTAAACGCATGACCCTTAAAGAGGTTAGTCAAAGAGCCATGGATTATGCTACGGCTGCTGTAGCTTGTGAAAAGAAACAGGCGTCTGGTCAGGCGAAAGCTCCCAAGAAAGATACCTGGGATTCTAATATGGATAAGCTCAATAGCTTTATCAATCAAGCAGATCCATCATCCACAGATTCTTCCCCATCATCAGCTTACCATTCTAATAGTCCTGTGGAAGAAACTCAAAGACAAGATTCCTCTAGGTATGAGATGACAAGTAATAAGGTCTCTTTTCAAGAGTTAAATGCCGGTTGGGCTGATGCCTTGGATAAGATGGGACTTTCCGGTTTCAGTGATGTCACCAAGAACATGGGCTACGTTTTGGCCATGCTGCCAGACATGATGATAGGCATGTTCACGGGCAAAAATCCTAACTTACAGGTGAATGACAATTTGCTGCCACTTGCTGCCATCTTTGGTGGCATGTTTGTCAAAAGTCCCCTTCTCAAACTCCTTCTGCTTGGTTTTGGAGGTGCCAATTTGCTCAACAATGCTGGTCATGCAGCATTGGGACTGGCCAAACCGGCTTCACCACAGCGGGTTTCCTACAGGCAATATGAGGAAGAAAAGCTGAATCCGAGAATCTCAAATCCGGCCATCAGCGGAACAAGTATGATTGCAGACATTGACGGAAAGCCATGTGTCATAGAAATCTCTGATCATGCAATCGATGCTTACGAGAGAGGAAACCTCCCCTTATCCACATTGGCCAATGCCGTTTTGAAGAAATACGATGAGAATAATGCCTTCGCAGAACGAGAATATGAAAGAGGTATTCATCAGGAACTTCAACAGCAGCATTCCTTAGGCATCAAATAGACTGAAAGAAGATGAAAAGACAAGGAAAAGGAAACTATGCATGAATCTTGCCCACACTTCTAAGAAGGTAATTGATGGTATTTCTTGATGGAAATTATCGCCTGATAGAGCCCCAATTTCACAAAGCTTTAATGGTTAATATAAGGAATATGAACATAATATCAGAAAAAGTCATGTCAGATAGAGGTGCAAAATTTAACACATTTCAAGGCAAAAACTTTGAATAGAAGAGGATTTTAGTTAAAAATAAAAATCAATTTAGTTTAGGGTGTTCAATCCAAAACTTTTCTTTTATTTTGCCATCAGATTCAGCGTTATGGGACAGCTGAACATTACATAGATTAATAACGATCATATATATCATTTATGGATTTCGAAGAATTGAATAAGGCTGCCTCACAAGAGGACGGACCTACTCGTATTGACAGAGCATTGGACAAATTTGCCAATATGATGATTGAGCGTTTGGAAGCCTGTAAAACAAAGAACTGGGAACAAGGATGGACTTCTGGTGATAGCCTGGTAGGACTTCCTCAGAACATCAATGGAAGACCTTATGTAGGAGGAAATGCATTCCTTCTGCAGATGCATACCATGATAAAGGGTTACCATGTTCCTGTTTACATGACCTCCAAGCAAGTACGAGACAATGGAGCCTTGATTAAAAAAGGAGAGGCTTCTGTGCCGGTGTTTAAATGGGGACTGAGTGTGATAGACGAAAACGGAAAGCGCATCAGTGAAGACAAATACCTTGCCATGGATAAGGAGGACCAGGCTAAATGTAAGGTTCGTCCCTATCTGATGGTCTATAACGAGTGGAATCTTGACCAAACCACTTTGGAAGAAGTGAATAAGAAAAAGTATGATGCCATTATTTCCCGTTTCGAGCCAACCACATTGAGTGACGATGTGGGGATGTATAAGAATGAACCACTTGACAGAATGTTTGAGAAGCAGGAGTGGGTGTGCCCTATTCATGTTAATGAGGAAGTGCCTGGTGCAAGCTATAATAAGACCCGAGACTTCATTAAGGTACCGATGAAAGCACAGTTCAAGATTCATGAGGGAGAGGATGAGATCTTCAAGGATGGTCAGGAATACTATTCGTCTGCCCTGCATGAAATGGCCCACTCTACCGGTCATCCCTCGCGACTTGACCGTCTGCCAAAAAGCAAGTTTGGTTCTGAGGAATACGCCAAGGAGGAACTTGTTGCAGAGACCACTGCATTTGTGATAGGCAATGCACTAGGCTTCTCTAGCAGAATTTCTGATAACAATGCCGCCTATATAGACAGCTGGATTCAAACGCTGCGTGAAAAGCCAAAGTTCATTACAACGCTTATGTCGGACGTGAATAAGGCATCGCGCATGATTTTGGAAGAGATTGACAAGCAAAAAGTGGCATTGGGTGAAAAGCCGCTCATGGAGGGCAACCTCGATGGCATTGAAGAGCAAATCAAGAATGAGGAACAGCTGGAGAAGATCAAGCAGCAGAACGTGATGAAGGAGAAAAATGTATCTGATTCCATCACGAAGCCACTCTCCTCTCCAGAAGCTTACTTTTCATCCCTCATGACCCAGATTACGTCTGATAAAGATAGCGAGCATACAGTCCTTGCATTGGAAAGTCTTCCTGAACTCAGAGCGTATTTCCAGGACAATGAGGTACTAGGCAGTTGGATTGAAGAGGTCAGTGACGAGAAACTTCTCTCTTTAGGTGCTTCCCTTCTGCCCAATATAAAAGCGCAAGAAACAGTGGATAGTTCACAAAATACAGATAATAACATGAAGGATTCTAACGAAGAAGGCAAGACAAGCCAGGATAGTGTGACAAAGCCAAAGAATGAGTATTATTTCTCTTATCTGTACCTGCAGAGCGTGGATAATACACAAGAGTTTGATGATCTCTCCAATAAGGAAAAATGGGATGAACTCCTCACTTTGACCCAGCAATATGATCAAGGTGATAGTCTCTCACAGCATAACACCAGAAAAAATGCCACCAGTCAAAGTGGTGATGACCTGCTTGTTGAAAACGATCATTATGCCCTGGTTTATAACAATTCATTGGGTGGAACCTTTGAACTCCTACGCAGAGTTAGTGAGGAAGATATTAAACTGTCTATAGAGCAATATGGTTTGGAGAATGATGCCAGTCAGGATGTGAAGGCCATAGCCCAGGACATGGTACAAAAGGAGTTGGATATGATAAAGGCCAGTATTCCTGCCTTTTCCATGCCTAACGGAGACGTTCTCTATTTTGAATATAATAAGGAGAAGGATTCGCTAAACGTGGGAACCCTTACCAACATTGGCTTGTCTGTTCATTACAGTTTCCCGTACGACCATTCGGCAGGTTTAGATAAGAATTTGCAGAATGTTGAAGAGCAACTCTCGGAAATGCCTGAATATCAAATACAGGAGGAAAATGAGGAGGTAGAAGACTCGGTTGTTGATACTCAACAGCAAAATGAGTATGCTTCCATTGCTAAGAAATTTTCTGAGCAGATTAATCCGGCATATCATATGCCTAATGGTGAGATTCTTGATTTCCAATATGATCCTGCCACCAACCTTGTTCAGGTTGGCAAAAAGGAAGAAGGAGCTTTCAAGGAAGTTTATAGCCAGGCTTATAACGTCAATCTGTCCATGGCAGAAAATATGACGCAAATTTATAAGGTATTGGCAGAAAAAGATGAATATAAGCTTCCTCTACAGAATGAAACTCCACATGAAGACAGCAACATCCAAACAGATGTTGTAGGCGTTGCTGAGCAAATCGAAGCCACCGGTGTTCCTATGCATGAAGCAGAGAAAGAAGCAAAGACGATCGTGGATGATGAGCAACATGTGAAATATCATGAAGAAAAGGCTCAGGAACAGGAGACGCAAAAGCACCAGGAAGGCAATGAGGAAGACAAGAAAGAAGACAAAGCTTCTGTAGAGAGCGACCATGAAGATAAGGAAGAGAAGAAAAGTGAGACCAAGGCTGCTTCACATGCAGCCCTTCTTCTTGCAGCATTGGAGATGGCAAAATCACATGAAGGCGTCTGGATGAATGAAAAGGGTAAGAGCAATGCTGAGTTTTTGGCCTCCAAGAAGCCAATCACAGCATTCAATAACATCATGATGAACCTGCATAGTGATCAGCAAGGCTATAAGACCAATCTTTATTCCACCTATAACCAGGCAAAGGAAAGTGGCATGTCAGTCAGGAGAGGTCAAAGCTCGCTTCCATTCAACTGGACCAAATGGGAATACCAGAATGTCACGAACCATAATGACACCATTTCTAAGGAGCAGTATAATGCTCTCCCAGATATGGAAAAGTCCAATTATGCAGTCCATGCCCATCGCCAGCGTCATCATGTTTATAACATAGACCAAACGATTCTTTCTGCCAGTGATTCTGAGCAATATTCGGCATTACTCAAGGCCAATGGGCAAAAGATTGAGAAATTCGTGGAGACAGCTAAGAATGCATCTAGTTCACAGTCTGCTCTACAGTTTATCAAGGATCAGGAACAAAAGCATCCTGAGGTTGTAGTCTTTATCAAGAAAGGCAGCTCCTATGAAATCTATGGAGATAAGGCTAAGACGATTGCTCCCGTAATTGGTATCCAGGATAAGGAAAAGGAAATTGATGGTAAGAAAACGTCCTACTTATCGTTTCCAAGCTATGCGCTTGATACGGTGCTCCCTAAAGTAATCAGGGCTGGAAACCGGGTCGCTATCTGTGACAATCCACTGGAGACGAAAATCAGTAAGGATGTAGCACCTGCCACCAAGATTCTCTCCCATGCCTACCAGATAGCTGATGCTGTTTGTAAGGCTTCCGGTATTAAGAATGAGCGAGTTCATGTACTACAAGATGCCAAATTCGATAGCAAGGAGAATACGCTTTTCATAAGTGGCATGAGCAAGACGGAAGGAAATGAGCAAGTAAATGCCATTATGAAGGCAAATGACATATTCCGTTCCGTAGTAGCAACCACTGGTGATGCAAAGCGTCTGGACCGTTCAGGGCGAAACAGCCTTTTACCAGCGGATGATGCCAAGCATGAATTACTCATTAGCGAACTTTCCGCCGGTGTGCTGATGGCAAGACAGGGACTCCCTGCCACATTGTCAAAGGAAAGCCAGCAACTTATCCCCTACTGGGAACGAGAGTTGAGAGAAAATGGGAACTTAATGGGTATGATTGAGCGTGACGTGAACAATGCCATCGAGACGATTGACAACCTTGTAGAAAAAAGAGAAGTGAACTATGCTGCCATCCGAGGTCAGTTGCCAACAAAAGATGTTCTCTTAACAGGTAAAGATTATTCCATCTCGGCAGACCTCAACAAACTTCCTTCCATGGAGGCAAAGGAAATGGTCGTAGTACTTGACAGAAAGCAGCAAACTGCAGATGTCATCCTGCCATCGGGTGCCTCCTTGCTTGTGAATAACGAGGTGCAAGGTATGAGTAAGAAGAGAATTGGTATAGCTCTGAAGAAAGAAGACGTAAAAGAGGTAAGCTTCTATAATGCAGGTGGTAGTCTTGCACTAAAGGAACCAAACAGTTATTATAAGGACAAGGAGGTGACTATCAGCAAGCTCAAGCAGTTTACGCTAGAAATTCATCAAACCATCGATGTATCAAGCCAGCTTACAGAAAAGCAGGCAACCAAGATTGAGAAATTTCAGGCTATTCAGGACTCTGAGGGAAAGTATGCCTTCTTCATCAAGCCAGAGAATGAAAAATCATTCTCTATCTATCCGATGAAGGAACATCTCAATGCCTATTTCAATGTCATGGGCAAAGACAACAAGCAGGAAATGCATCAGGCTCTGGCCCAGAAATATTATGATATAGGTTACAGGTATCCAGAATCCAAGCAGCAACTCATTGTGCCAAATACCGAAGGTATTGATATGAGCCGCATTGAGAAGGTTAGAATCTGTGCCGACAAGGATGACCCGAAGGTGAAGGTAGTCATTGCCACAGTGGATGGAGAAAGAATGCAGAAGCCAATAGCCAAGCAACAGTGGTACAATCTCTGGCTCGCTGATGACATGGCTGAATATAAAAAGGCTGTAGCTGCCGTTACATTTATTCCTCAGATACAACAAGCTGCTGGAAATAATCAGCAGCAGGTTCTTGAAAATGAGGGAAGAAATGTGGCCGAAAAAGAGCCTGGAGAAAAGGAGGGCTCCCATCAGGAAGCAAGTTCACATAGAGGATTTCATCGATAATAACTAGCCATGGGGAATACCCATGGCTATCACCAACCCAAATGATATGGCAATAGATAAAAATGCATTTTATGCAAAATATGCGCAGGTGGCCATTGAACAACAAATCAAATATGGCATCCCGGCATCCATCACCCTTGCTCAAATGGGATTTGAGAGTACTTTTGGTACATCGCGTCTTGCACGTGAAAGTTCCAATTTCTTTGGAGTGAAGCAGGGTGGATCATGGAAGGGGCCTGTCAGCTACCATGTGGATGATCATGGTTATCCGGAAGCATTCAGAGTGTATTCCGGGGTAAATGCCAGTGTGGAGGATCATTCCAAGGTTCTTCTGTTGGACAGATACCAGAAATATTGTGCCTCAAAAAGTTCCCAAGACTATAGAGGCTGGATTAATGGCATTGTAAAAGGTGGATATGCGAGCAGTCCTACCTATAAGGAAGACCTGCTTGATGAAATTCAACGTTACCATCTTGACCAATATGATCAGATGGCAGTTCTGCAAGCCCAGAAACAAGGTGTCAATATCGGGTATGCAAGGAAGGGTGAACAGTCTCTTCCTAGAATGCCCACCACCCTATCCCTCCCCATTGATTTCAGAAATCTCAAAGTAACAGGTATGTTCCATGAAGATAGAGGAAATCATCTGCATGGAGGCATAGACATCGCAACAGGAGGCAAGAATCTGCCAGTGTATGCAACAGAAAATCAGGGCAAGGTCATTTCTGCCTGCTATGGAAAGGCTACCGGTAATATGATTAAGATCGCATATGACAAGGAGGATGGAACTCAGCTCCAGTGTATCTATATGCACCTGAGCCAAATAAATGTCAAGGAAGGTCAGGTCGTTCAGGCTGGTCAACAGATTGGAATATCGGGCAATACAGGTCGATCCACAGGTCCACATTTGCATTTTGAGACAAAAATCAAGGATGCTTCCGGCAAAATAGAGGCATTCAATCCGATTCATTATCTCGCAGCAATAGAAGGTAGAACCAGTAACGATACACCTCTTTTGAGAAATGGGCAAGACCTTCTGGCAGAGGAAAGAAGCAAATATTCACCCGTCGCTCATCCTATATCCCAGGAAGATAAGGCACAAAATCTTCTTGCCAACATTACTCAGTCCAATGATCCAACCAAATGGCTCGGATATTTGATGAGTCAAAATAGTGAAACTGGTATGGATAATAACAAAGATGCCTTTTCTGAGCTGATCTCCACTCTCTTTTCAGCAGCTCTTGTCATGGCAGCTAAGATAAAGGCCAATGAGATGCAGGCTGTAGTTAATAGGGAGGCCAGATTGACTGAGAATGACGAGGAAAAGACGGAATGCCAACTGGTAAAGAGAGAGAGGGAGAAGGTGGATGCATCAAAACTGCACGTCCTCGCAAGTACTATTTTTGAGACCGAATGCCCAGAAAATAAGCAGACTGTCGGTCTCAAACAAGCATAAATTTAAGAATTGTATCATCATTAAAACAAGAAAATATGATCAAATGTAATGTTACCGCGTGAGGCATCATTGTCAGCAGCGCAGTTGAAAAGCAGAATAAGGAAGGTGGAAAATTCCTTGCTTTTACCATCATCGTTCCTATTGAGGGAAAGGACAAGAGTGTCAAGGAACTTCATATTGGAGTGAAGGCTGAAGGTGACCAGACTACAGCTGCCAACTATCAGGCAGGACGCCGTGTCACTGTTCATGGAAATCTCTTTATCAAGAAGGTGGAAGAGAATCTTTATTTCAATCTCCGTTCGGAAGGAGCCATTGAGCAGAACGACTCCTCTCTCCCAGACCGTCTGGAAGGAGCTATGGAGTTTAAAGGCAAGATCGGAAACAAGGGTATTGAAACCATGACCAGTAAAAAGGGCACTTCGTTCAAGGTATTCTCAGCCTTTTCTTCTGATAAGGATGGTGAGAACAGAGCCTTTACATGGGTAAAGTTCATCGTAGGCAAGGCCTCGGACATCAATGTTAATGCCGGTGAGTATGTGGAAGTACATGGTGACATGCAACTGGATGTCTATAAGAATAAGCTTCAGATCGGATGCCGTACCACCTCGGTATCACATTGGGATTTGAAAGCCAATACGTAGTCCAAATGTCATGTACTGAGAAGGAAATAAAAGAACAGATAGGAAAACATTGCCATATATGCTGGGCAATAACCTTGTATCTAGCAATGTTTTCCTATCTAATCATTCATAATAGAAAAAAGAATTAATGAATTATCAAACAAGTCAGAGCAAAGGAGACCGTTTCATGAAGGGATGGCAAACCCTTTTCTCTAAAAGTCAGCAAACAGGCAAGAAGCCGTTTCCTAAGGACCGTTTTTTCTCGCCAGAGGAATTGGAGTTCTTGGATACAACTCAAAGCGAGCTCTCATTGCTGGAGAAATGGGCTTTACAGCTTGGTAAGTGGGCCCGGGATAAGTCAGAAACGTCCCATTTTCCCCAAGTGAAATGGCAAGCAGGAAGATTTTCAACCTGGGTAGATAATATCGAGGAAATGGATTCCAAGAATAAACAGATAGAGCGCTTTCGCCAGTTAAAGGCAGATGGTTACGTTCTTCCTTCTGCCTATGAATCCATGATAGAAGATAAACTGGGTAAGGATTTGGTAGGAATGCTTTTCAAACAGGGACATGGTAACAAGGAACGAATCTGTACAGTGGATGCCTATATTGGCGGTAATTCTGCAAGAGAATCACATATAGCATATTCCACTTTTCTTTCTCCTTCAACACAACCAGAGCTTCATGAAATTCCTCTAGCGAGGTTTCAGCAACTCATTCAATCCAAGGAACTGGTGCAATTGACACCAGAAGAGACAAAAAGTTGGGTAAAGGGAAGAGAACAGGTGGAGGCCGCTCGTAAGGATTTTATGGCTTTGCAAAAAGATATAGGCAAAACTTACCCTTTGAATTTCGGAGGAGACTTTCCCGCAGTCTCACGTAAGCAAATCTTCTCTCAATTCCTGCAAAATAACATCACTCCATTGTCATGGAGTTTGAATGCAAAAGATGATATGAAGGTGAACTTCTATGTCAATGATAGATGGGAAAAAGTGCAGCAACTTGATATTACCCCATTGAATGTTCACCAGCACATGGAACTTTTGAGAGCTGTCAAAACGCAACTGGAAAGTGATAATTTGAATGCCCACTTGGAGAAGCTCATGTCCTGTTTGGGAAATAAGATAGGTGATAGCATCTTGTACACCCCAAATTCTCCTGGTGGCATTCAAACCACCGATGACCATGCCGATGGGGTACTTTTATCCAACACTGGCAAATTGTCTGCTTTCAAGAAGCCAAAGAATGTTGAAATACCTCTCAATATGGATGACCTCAAACTCATCAAGGAGGGATTAATCAAGGAAGGTGTGACTAAAATTGCCTTGCTGCAATCCAAATCACCTGAGGAAACTGAGCAACTTGCTCAGCTCACCAAGGAATTGACCATGATTTTAGGTAGCAAGCAGGCTTTCAATCAGCATCTTAGCCATGTGCTCAGTTCTCCAGAACCATCTCAAAAAGAGTTCAAAGAAGCCTCTAAAGAAGATCATGTAAATGACCAGCAAGAAGTTGCGCTCATGAAAGACTATGTTCAATCGATGAAAGATGCCAATAATCCTTTTTCTGGAGATATGATGCTTCTTCCAGACGAGACCGAGATCAAGACTCTGTTTCAAGAGCAAGAGATGTTGGAAGATGATTATGAAAGAAACGTCTCTTCCATGGATCTAAAGGCAAGAAATCAGATGGAAGTTCAAATTCAGAAAAGTGTGGATCATTACGAAAAAAAGCTATCTTCCCTGATTGGTGATTATTTCTCACAGGAGAAGCTTCAAAAGAAGAAAAATGCTCCAGAGAATGAAGAAAAGGTTTATATGTCTTCAGAGGATGGTTTTTTCGAGCCCATTAAAGGTAGGTGGCATACTGAGGAACACCTTCATACGCAGGCGTACTCACAGAATGGAAAGCTTATTGCTGACCGATTGAGTTTGCAGGTTACCTATCCGGAACTTCCATGGATTAAAAGCAATGCTGCTCTTCCTCAGGGTATTAATGGAGACAAGTTTGACAGCAAAACATCCTTGCTTCTTTCCATCCTGACGGAAAAGGAGGGATACGAGGTTCCTATCTACATGACGCTTGATGATATTAAGAGAGAAAATCTCAAGGTTGATATCAGCAAAGAAGGTTTCTGTCTGTCAGATGGGAAGAATTTGCAAACAGTATATAATATTGAGCAAACCAATTTTTCTATGGAACATCCTCAGAAATGGGAGCAACTTAGAAAATCATGTAAGGTTTCTGCATCGAAACAAACTTCTGTGATAGGCATGCTTACCGAAAAAGGCAAATATCCTGCACAGGTAATTTTTGATGGCAGAAAAGGTCTGGTCAGCTATAGTGCTAAGGAAGATGCCATTCACCTTGCACCTCATCAGTTATTTGAATCAGAGGATGACTATATGAGAGACCTTTCAATAGGCCTAGTGCGTAGTACTCGCAAGGAAGCTGCTAAACTTACCAGATATGAACATTTGGTAAAGGAAGAACTTCTAGCACATATGGGCGGAGCCATGATTGGCCAAAGATGTAAGTTTGACGTGAAAGGCCTGGACTACAACAAATACTGGAAAGACCTTCTCAAACAAGATCCAGGATTCACAAAACATGCCTTGACATCTGCAGAACATGCTGTGAATATCATCTTCCAGTATGTAGAAAAAGCCAATCAAGCAGAATCCCCAGATAAGGGTATTGATTTAAGAACCTCAACCCCCATCGACATGGATGTAGATGGCAATGGCATTATTGAAAGCCAGGAAAACATGGCTGCCGATACCAAGCAAGGTGAGAATGAGCAAGCTCATGATCATAAAGAAGATACCATGCTGCCACATACATCCAAAAGCAAGTGTTCCAGATAATACGGAGAGTATGTCATATTATATGACATACTCTCAAATTTCACCAAACAGCAACATAACGGGTGCAAAAAAGTACAAACAAAACACAATGAACGGAAAGATAAAGATTTAAGCCACAAATAGTTATCTTAAAATTTGGCACTTTCATTTATTTTTAGTATTTTTGCGCAAATATTTTAATTAACTTGAATCTTCGAAATAAATATGTATCAAGAATATTACGATAATGACAACTATCAGGATGATATGAATTATTACCCAGTTGAAGAATACAACTGGAGTCCTAATTTATTTGCCAAGCTTGTATCCTACTTGAATGAGTCTGTCTCACCGGATGTCATTAGATTAGGCATTATAGCTGGAATAAAAAAATCATCATCCGCAGAGGACGCATCTACCAATTGGGATAAGGTGGAAACCATGCGCCGTTATGTGGATAGCGTTAACAGAGGACTGGGCTTGCCAGAGGATGTGACTCTCATGTCTCTTCTCCATTCAACCCAATGGACAGGTTATGGACTTTTCACAATGAGTTTTATCTCGGAATTGAATTTGGACTATCAAGGAATCTGCATGGATGAGCAAACTTCCCTATCCTACCCAAGTATGGTATTTCTCATCGCATTAGTGAAGGGAATGAGTATGATTAATCTTAAAAATCCGTCTTCAACTGAAGAAACTGCTAAAACATATACCTATCTTGTTCCAAGCCAATTCTCAACATTTTCATACGCATCATTCCTCAATGTAGCCAATAATCGTCTCTTCAATAAAGAGGAAGTCACCCCACTGGACATAGAAGAACTTACCGGCCTTGCATTCAAGGGGCGCTATTGGAAACAGGGAACCTCTTTAAAAGGTAAAGATAGCGAACTGTTTATCAATGTTCTCAAAAGTATCATGTCCGATATCCTGGGACTCACGCTCAATGTTGATATGGAGTCTTTTTCAAAACAGGCAAAGCAGGTTGAACTGATTGCTGCCACTCCAAAAGAGGTAACTCTTACAGAAAAGGAGCTTTCTACCCAAAAGTTGAGTGTTGCAAAAGCAGTGGAAATTGTACTCAACAGATGCTCTCTCCCGCTTGAAAGAGACCAACTCCTCTTAGAAGTTCAAGAATTAAGACCTTCTACAAGAGAAGATACCTTCAATACCATGCTTTCAAAACTTCATAAGGACGATGTTATCAACTTCTTCGAAGGTGGCTTAATTGGTGTCAAAGGAAAACGATATGGAAGAGGCTATAAAAAAGTTGATCGTTTTAAGAAAAAAAGTTAACAATATAAGACAACAGCGGTTTTCCATTAAGGAAAAACCGCTGTTGTCTTTTACAGAACAATTCAAATCGCACTACTCATCACAAGCGATGCGATTTGAGAATATAAATATAAACAGAATATATTGTGAGTCGGTTCAAACTTTTTAAAAACATCTGTTACTTATGCTGTTCTCACGAATGACACAATAGTACTACAATTGAGTAATAATTTAAAAACTTATTTATATAATGTTGCCAAGAAAACCCAAAGGTCTTTAGCCTTTGGGATGAATTGGCACAAGATTTAGCCTTGTTTCTCAATGTACTTTCTGAATTGCATCACATATTAAAAACGGAATATTTTGAAAATAATCACATCTTTCCTTTGTATTTCGAGAAAAAATCCGTATCTTTGTATGCTATGAAGATGATACAGAAGACATACAAGTTTAGGCTTTACCCGAATAAGGAGCAAGAGAAAATGCTTGCGAATTATTTTGGTAGTGTCCGCTTTGTCTACAATCATTTTCTCGCCAAGCGTAAGGAACAGTATGAGCAGACCAGGAAGAGTTCCAACTATTATGAGCAGGCAAAGGAGCTGACAGCAATGAAAAAGACAGAGGCCTACTCCTGGTTGAAGGAAATCAACAGTCAGACTTTGCAACACGCCTTGCGCCACCTGGAAACCGCCTATGTAAACTTCTTCAAGGGGAGAACCAGGTTCCCACGCTTTCACTCAAAGAAACATGGGGACAGCTTTGCTGTTCCCCAGCATTTTAAGGTTGAAGGCAACAGAATATTCATCCCGAAATTCAAAGGCGGCATCAGGTTCGCCAAGAGTCAGGATGTTCAGGGCGAGCTAAGAAATATGACAGTATCAGTAACACCGGGCGGAAAGTATTACGTTTGCATCATGGCGCAGGTTGAGGTCGGAGACTTGGAGAAAACCAATCTGAGTGTCGGCATCGACTTGGGCTTGAAGGATTTCGTGATTACCTCCAATGGTGACAGATACTCATCAAATAAGTTCATCAAGAAGTATTCAAAGAAACTGGCAACGATGCAAAAGCATCTTTCACGTAAGAAGAAGGGAAGCGGTTCATGGAACAGGCAGCGTATCAAGGTCGCCAGGTTGCAGGAGAAAATCTTGTCTTGCCGCAAGGACAAGCTGCATAAGATTTCCATTGACCTCATTCGCAGATACGATGTGGTGTGCTGCGAGGACCTGAATGTCAAGGGAATGGTAAGAAACCGTCATCTTGCCAAGTCTGTTTCTGATGCTAGCTGGAGTACATTCGTTACCATGTTGGAGTACAAGGCAAAGTGGTACGGCAAAACTCTGGTTAGGATAGGCCGGTTCTATCCATCCTCGAAGACATGCCATTATTGTGGCCATGTCAAGGAGGATCTGTCTTTGTCAGACCGCTACTATACTTGCCCAAATTGCGGTGAGTTGATAGACCGTGACCTGAATGCAGCGAAGAATATACTTGATGAAGGTTTAAGAAATATATCGGCAGGAACTGTCGATTACACCGATGGAGAGGGCGTAAGACTTGCTTGCAAGCATTCCTTGATGAAGTCGGAATCCCACAAGTCTTTAGCTTGTGGGTAGTTCAACTGTGGAACATGGATTCTGATATCGCCAGAGAGTCACATGAAGAGCGGGCTTAGATGAATATAGCTCATCCAAAAACTCACTGTTCTCACACCATTGATGAAACATAGAAGTATCTGCTGCAGTTGAATTCTCATTCTTACTGACTACAGTGTCCAAGAATAGTCCATTATATTCATCTAAAAAATCCTTGGCAGATTCTTCATCTTCACTGCTTCCACTCTCCTGACACCACTTCTTGAAGCGGTTGATCATACCTATTGAATGATGTTCAATATATTGCAGAGCAGAGATTGAATCCTGCTCATACCAATCGAGAAGCTGATGCTCCTCTTGAAATCCACTTAGTATCATACCTGTTATCCTTTAAAAATGAATACTAGCGGTGGAATGCAGCTCTCTTTACCTGGTTCACTCTCTCAGCCAATGCATCTAACATGTCCTGAGTATAGTCTTCTTCCTTCACATAGGAAAAATGCCCATCATTCACCCAACAACCGCTGATGCCAAAACTGTAAAGAGGAAATTCGTCTCCAGTGAATTCTCTCTGCCACTGTTCTTTATCTCCATTCACTACACGAATACCTATATCCTGCATCAGGTCAATTCCCAACGAAATTGGTTTGTCTCCCTGTATCAGACAAAGAACATCCCCTTCTTTAAGTTGCTCAAAATCTGAGGCTTCCATATCCAATTGTCTGCCTAGTACACGCATGTTATGCTGTATTACATAGGCCGGCATGGAAACAATCTGCTGGGTAGCATAATCCAACTGATAATACGCATTTTTTTCAGCTGAATATAGGGCTCTTCCGTTTTTGAGAGCCTGTTGCTGCTGTAATTCAAACTCTTCCAGCAATTTGCTTTTCCAGCAGGACATGAAGATGACATCAATGCCATCTTCTGTCCTCACTAGAGAAAGTCTTGCGAGAGAGTTATTACAATTTCCATTCTCATCTACATTGCAAATAGGCAGAAGTGGAGTTCGTTGCCCAGAGAGCAACTGCTCCAATACCTTCTGTGGAAGGTCATCTACCATTTCTTGCGAGAGTCCAAATGAAGCTAGAAGCTCATAAGGAATCTCATTATCCTGAAATCTTTCTACCTTAGTCATACCTTATCTAAATTTTTCGGCAAAGGTAATGCTAAAAAATGAATTTTTCATCCTCTGCATAATTAAACTTTATTTTTAACATATCTATGACAATATATTAACAATATAACTACTTTTGTGTTAAAAAATAACTTCAATTCATTTTCTACCTATAAATTCAATCTTTCCATTTACCTTTGCACCCTGTATTATATAAATAAGGTAGAAATGATGAAAAGATTGAAATGGATGATTACAAGCTTGCTCTGGCTGCCCATAAATGTTCTGGCACAAGGATCTGCTGAAGCCGCGAACTATTGGATAGACAAGTACCAAAGTGTCTGCTATCCCTTAAAGAGCATTCAAATCTGCTCAACATACGGAATAAGGTCTGACCCATTCACTGGGAAAAAAAGGAATCATCAAGGCATTGACCTAGTTGCTAAATATGAAGAGGTATATGCCATGTTTGATGGTTTTATCAAAACAGTGGGTTATGATCCTATCGCAGGACATTACATCACCTTGCAGGCAGGCAACTATACATTGAGTTATTGTCATCTCTCGGAAATCTGGGTAAAGAATCAGGAAACGGTATATGCTGGTGATGCTTTGGGAAAAACAGGTGCTTCCGGAAGGGCTACCGGCCCTCATTTGCATCTTACATGCCGCCTCCTGGGGAAAATAGAGAATCCCTACCTGCTTCTGACTTTTGTAAGGGACACCCAACAAAGAGCAGTAGAAGCTTTAGACCTGGACAAAAAAGATAAATTAAGTCCGGCGGATTTCTTGAAGCGATATGCCCCACTAGCCATGAGCCAGCAACGTAAATATGGTATTCCATCTTCGGTTATCTTAGCCCAGATGGCCTTTGAAAGTGGTTGGGGAACAAGCAAGCTAGCCAAGGAAGGAAACAACTTCTTTGGCATCAAGGCTAGCAAGAGCTGGTTGGAAAAAGGACTGCCCTATAGTCTGCATAATGATGATAAGCCAAGTGAGAAATTCTGTAACTTCTCTTCTGCAGAAGAAAGCATGGAATATCATTCCAGGCTTTTAATGGGTGAACGCTATCAGAGATGCCATAAATATGATTCCACTGACCATCACAATTGGCTCAGGGGGATTAAGGCTGCCGGATATGCCACTAATATTCATTATGTCAGATGCTGTGAGAGGATTATCAGCCGATACAAGCTTTTCCTCTTCGATCATCTTGCTGAAAAGATGTGACTCTGCTCAACTACACATTATAATATATATATAACATAAAAGATTAAAATAAGAGCATGAAAAGATTGAAACTATTATTCCTCGTACTTTGCCTGGCAGTGATTTCTGCACAGGCCCAAGTAGTCTTCTCGGAGGCCGAGAAGAACTTTGTGGTATCACAAGTGACTACACCAATACAGGATGCAGCGACCACGTTTACTACCAATCATGATGCATCATGTCTAAAATTCAAGCCATCTGGCATTCTGGACAACTGGTTTGTCTCTGCCCGAACTGGAGCTGCCGCTTTTGCCGGTTCTCCCTCGGGATGTGGTGATCTCTTTGACAGAGTAACTCCCAACTTGGAAATCACCTTGGGCAAATGGCATACTCCATACTTTGGTACCCGTATTGCCTTTGATGGATTCAAGTTCAAGACAGCTAATCTCAACAAGGAAAGATATGAAAACTATCACTTGGATCTGATGGTCAATATATCATCCTTTTATCATAAGGATTATGAGAAAATGCCAAAATGGAACTTTGTTCCTTACATGGGAGCTGGTGTCATCCACAATTCACACCTCCACAAGACAGAGTTTGCCCTCAACTATGGTATGCTATGCAGCTATAGAATAGCTGACAGATTAAGTTTGTCCGCAGAAGTTGGTGCTATTGCCACTGCTCAGAAATTCGATGGCCTGGGTACAGGAAGTTCACTCAGAGATAACCTGTTGCATGCCAACTTGGGACTTACAATAGATATAGGAAAGCAAGGATGGAAGAAAAAATCATTAAAAACGGTCCCTTACTATCATTGCAATGTGCCAAGAGAAGTATCTTCCTATCCTAAGAACAACTATCGAGGCCTCAATGAACTGAGAGAAAGAATAAGAAGCGTAATGGGCTCGGGTGATGCCATACTTGATAAGAATATCGACGTTCCTATCTTGTTCTTTTTCAAAATCAACAGCATTGATTTCGTTGATAACCAACAGAAAATAGAACTATCTGAGATAGCAGCTGCAGTGAAGGAATATAATCTCAAAGTAAAAGTCATTGGTGCAGCAGATAGCCGCACAGGCAGTAAAGAGTATAACAGAAAGTTGAGTATCAAAAGAGCTAAGTATATAGCCAAGCTGCTGATTGATGCTGGTGTACAAAAGGAAAAGCTACAAGGTGTGAGCCATGGAGGAATTGATATATATAAGCCATACACGGCCAATCGCCATACATGTGTCATTTTATCCAAAGACAATTCATCACTGGAAAATAAATAGGATATGACTCTACTCAGAAGAAATTCCAATTTTGGGAGCTATGATATCGCTCCCCAGCTACAGGCTACCCTGAATGCCAATGGCATGCAAGCACATCTCTCTCAAACTCCATCAGGTGAGATGCAGCTTATAACCCTTGCACACAACTCCTCCACCCCAAGATACTACACCTTGACGCAAAGTCAGGTTGAGAATCTCAGATCAGGTGGAACCAATTCATTTAACCGAAAGGCATACGAGACGTTCACATCCATCGTGAAGAACGATTATTATATGCCCAATGCATGGGTAACGGCCAAGAATGCCAATTCTCCTGTTAATATGGGGCAATGGGGGCACACCATCATGGATGGAGAATATGGTTATAGAGAACCCAAGTTCCATCCTTTCATGGGAGCAAAATACGGAAAATTCAATTCCTTCATGGATAGACTTTCATTGCTTCCGCAAAGAGGCTACCATGTACGACGAATCGAAGGAAGACCTTTTTTCGCTTCTTCTGCACCGGTTGTAGTTGACCGTCCTGATGGAAGGCTGAAACCAGGAGAACTTAAAAGTGGAGCATACGGCTTTTATGATAAAGGCACACAGGTTGCCGACCCTCTTCATAACTTGGAGATTCATTCTAAGCCAAGAATGCTGGCTCGTCCAAAAGGACTGGCAGAACCTTTGGACAAGGCCATGGGATCCACTCTTTATGCTACACCGGAACTTTTCCAACATATACTCGCTTCCCATGGAGTCGTCATTGATGATAAGAACAAGACATTGACCATCAAGTCTTCTTCCGTCAACAAGAATCTACAATACGACCTTTCCAATGAGGAACTCTCCAAACTCATGGCGAAGAATTTCAAGAATACAGGCAAGCAAGGTAACAAAGGCAAAAATGTGGTGTCCATAGACGAGCGCCTCTCTATAATCAATAAGGTGATTGAAAATGACTTTGCAGGCAAAATCACTCGGCAGATGCTCAACTCCAAGGACTATGTTGATATCAAGCTCAAGCCTGAGGCAGAGAAAGAGATCTTTATCGCTCAAGATGCAATGAATGCTCATCAAAAGCATATCGATATCATTACATTGGGACATCAGCGAACAGAATATCATACAGGTTATATTGACAGATGGAACTCCATAGGTGTCGTCGATGGCAGAATGCTCTCTGAGAATAAGGGCTTCTATCTTCCTGTCAAGGATGGCAGAAGAGTAAGCGTAGGAGAAATCCAAACCTACCCCACTCACGATGGGGAAAAGACTTCATTCAGAATGACAGCTGTCATCAATAATGAGGTGATGAGTCATGAGATTTCCAAGGAAGACTATATCAAGTTCATCAACTACGATGATGAGCATCGCCTGGAACTCTTTGACACGGTGTTTGATGAGGTGAAGATAAAAGACGCCAGCAACGGCAAGAATGAAGACCATATTCTATCGGGGAATCTGGAAACGGCTAAAGGTGTAGTGAGCATGCATGGTAACTATAGTTTGACAAGTGACAACACCAAGGCACTCATTACCTCTGCCATGGTATGGAAGGATCAAATCTCTGGCAACTATCTCTTGAACCTGCGCGATTCCAGCGATGTGGGCATGTGGGCTTTCAAGATTTCCGAGAAACAGTATCAGGACTTCAGAAATGCTACTGACGACGGGAGAGCCAAGATGCTTACCCAACTTATACCTATAACGGATGATAAGGGTAATAAACTGACAGTTGTTAAGGAACTCAAGCTTCCACAATCTCATGCAGAGCAGAACTTGAACTCCGGTTATAGCAATGAGCGAATAGCCAACCTTCTCAAACAAAGAGGCCTTTCTGTGGATTCATTGTCACAGGAGGACATCAAAAAACTCATCCTTTCAGAGAGCAAGTCACTGGGAGACATCTCTCTTTCTGACCTTCAGAGAGAAACCAAGCTAACTCTCCTTGGTGATGCCAAGGTAAATGGTGAGGGGCTTGAAAATCTCAAATCAAGCAAGGAGTGGAGAAGAAGTGGTGAACATGGAAGAACCACGGAAGTCAGTGACATTGCCGTGGAACGTCTCAAAGATGCTGACGGAAAGGTAATTGAGGGTAAATACAAGATGTCCGCTGTCATCGATGGCAATGTATTCTCTCACGAGATTACCCAAAAGGAATATAATAAGTTCCTGGCTGTAAATGATATGCAACGCATGAAGCTCTTTGACAAAATCTTCCCTGAAGTGAAGATGTGTACAAAGGAAGGACATGGGTTCAACTTGGGAGCAGCAATTTTGGCGGCAGTGACAACAGGCTTGGACGTAGCAGCCAGTCTATCAAGACCAGCCATGCCACGTCCTGACATTTACGAGCATAAAGGTGTCTATTTCAAGCCTGGGGTAGTTTCCCCAGCGGAAGTGGCAGCGGCCAAATTTGAGAATTTCAATCATGAAGCAGCCATGTCACGTGGAGAAGGAAGGGGAATGGGCATATAGCCCATCTCCCCAAAATCAAGTAAAAGTAGTACTATTCATCAATATCATATGTATAACTTCGAAACAAATGCCTATCCCAAGGTGAAACTACGTCCATGCTGCCGATACATTCTGCTCACTAACCTGCTCTTCATACCATTCATATTGGGATGCATATGGATGGGGCATCATATCACTAAACTTGAGCATTGGATTTTCTATTCCTTTGCCATCTTTGGGATATTCATGTCTGTGCTGGCTACCCTGTCCCAACTGGTGACAAGTTACACAATAACTTCAGAGCAGATAATTATAAGGAAGGGTTTGGTGGCAAGAACAACTCACTATATTGAACTCTATCGTGTAGTGGATTATGAGCAACGTCAAAACCTACTACAGCTATTGGTCGGTATCAAAACGGTCATCATCCTTAGCAGAGACCGAACCAATGGCTGTCTCAAACTGGTGGGAATCAAGGCAAGGAAGGATATTGTCGGAGAAATCCGGCGTAGAGTTGAGTTTAATAAAAGGAAAAAGGGAATTTATGAAATTACAAATTAAGAAAAAACTGCTTCTGACAGGCATATTCATTTTTTCCGTCTGGATTAAAGGCTATAGCCAAGGGGTAGCAACCTCCAATCCCCTGCAATATGCTGCCATACAAAAAGGAGAAGCTAATGTAAGTGCCAAAATAAAAAGTCAAACTGACAATATGAATGATCTTGCAGGCGTACAGGGATCGATGGTAAAGGATGCTGCCACCATGAAAAAATGGGAAAAGCAGTATAATGCCTATCTCACAACAGCCAAGGGCTACGCAGAGAAAATAGCTGCAGCAGCCACTCTGTATCAAGATGGCATGCAGACACTCACCTATTTGTGGGAGATTGACCAAGCCAGGAAAATCAATCCAGAAGGTGTATTCGCCTCCATGAGCATGAATAATCTCTACATGGAAACTGCGGCAGAGTTTACTAAAGCCTACCGTATCTTGAACAAAGTCATCAAGGCAGGCGGTAAAGAGAGCATGCTCAATGGTGCTGAGCGTACGATGCTCCTATGGCAACTGAGCGAGGAACTTGAAGTGTTGAACAAAAAACTTCGCAGCCTTGCTCTTAGTGTCTGTATCTACAATTTTGAGGACGTGTGGAACAGAGCCATAGCTGGAAAAATTGAGAAAACAAATGGTATGATAGCCTCAGATGCCATCAGACGACATAGTAAGGCCATGAAACAAGTGGCAAGATTCTATCGTATGAGGCAAGAACACAAACCATGGTTCCAATAAAATGCATGAGCTAATGAATAGATATATTTTGATTTGTGGAACACTCCTGCTTCTTCATACTCAGGTAAAGGCATGGGTCGGTGGAGACGTAATAAGAGCCGGTATGTTCTATACTTATGCAAAACAGGCAAAGCAAACGCTTATAGCCCAGGATGCTGCCATGACACTTAACCTGTCGGGGCATAAATTCCTGAAAGAAGAGGTAGAGGAAATCACTGATTTTCAAAAGCAGTTCAATTCTTATCTGGATAGCTTTGGTGACATTCTAAGTATTGCAGCCGAGACTTATGGCATCTATTATGAGGTGGATCAGGCGTTCAAGAACATCAAGCAGCTGAAAGCCACATCATCCGATTGTCCTGCTAATCTCATAGCTGTAGCAGTATCAGAAAGAAAGAACAACATTTATACGGAGGTGGTCGAGACAGGCATACAAGTTGCAGCAGACATCAAACTTCTTGTTCCTTTGAATAAAGACAAGGATAAGAATGCGAAGATGACTGTCAAGGAAAGGATCGAATGCATGAGTAATGTCAGAAGAAGTCTCCGTGCTCTGAACTATAAGATGAGAAAGATGAACAGACTCATTTCCTTCACCACGCTCATGGATTCCTGGTATGAACTCAGGGGCAATCCTAGGAAAACCAGAAGCATGACAGAAATTGTCACGGCATGCCAGGAACGTTGGAAACAAAAAGCCAATAGTGTAAAATGTAACAAGTAAATACAACAATGGAAGAATCAAAAGAGTTACAAGGAACCTATACCCTGTTTAGGGCTGTCATCTATGTGACTTTGCTCCTGGAGTTCTTCATGTATGCCTTCAATCCCGAAGATTTGGATTTCTTGGGAGGCATCATAACAGGATTACATCGCCAACTTCAGCACCTGTCTGTATATCAGTTCCTGCCCTATAGTAAACTGGTGACCCTCATCATGGTCATTATTACCTGCATTGGTACAAAAAATAAGAAGCAGATTGAGTATGATGCCAAGAAAATGGTTATCTGGCCTATATCCTCAGGCCTTCTGATGGTCTTGCTGTCTGTTGGTATCTACTATTGGGATTGGCACTTCAAAATAGGCATACTTAGTGGTAACATTTGGGTATATATGCTATTGTCAATTGCCGGAACGGTATTGACACAGGTAGCACTTGACAATATATCCAAGTACTTCAGAAGCGGCATGCTCAAAGACCGATTCAACTTGGAGAACGAGAGTTTCGAGCAATCCACTGAGTGTGTCTGTAATCCTTATTCCGTGAACATACCGATGCGCTTCTACTATCAGGGGAAATTCCGCCATGGCTGGATCAACATCATCAATCCTTTCAGAGGAACCTGGGTAGTGGGAACCCCTGGTTCAGGTAAAACATTCTCTGTTATAGAACCTTATATTAGGCAGCATTCCAGTAAAGGGTTCTCGATGGTGGTGTACGATTATAAATTTCCGACCCTGGCCACAAAGCTTTATTATCACTATAGAAAGAATAAGGAACAGAAGAAAATACCGGAAGGGTGTAAATTCCGTATCATTAACTTCGTAAACGTAGAATACAGCTGTAGAGTAAATCCTATCCAACAAAAGTATATAGGCAATCTGGCAGCAGCTCAAGAAACGGCAGAAACACTCATTGAATCCCTCCAGAAAGGTCAAAAGGGCTCAGGTGGTGGTAGCGACCAGTTCTTCCAGACATCAGCCACCAATTTCCTGGCCGCATGTATCTATTTCTTTGTCAATTACGGCAAGAAACCATACGATGAATATGGTCATGAATTGGATGCAGAGTATAGCGAAGACCCAGAGACTCATCATAAACGACTTACTGGACGAGTGTATGCCAAAGGCTGCCTGGGACAGATGGATAAACTGGTGGAGCCAGCTTATTGGAAAGGCCAGTACTCCGACATGCCTCATGTACTCTCCTTCTTGAACCACTCTTATGAGGAGATTTTCGAGGTTTTAGTCACCGACCCCGAAGTATATCCTCTCTTGGGACCATTCAAAACTGCCTTTGACAACAAGGCTATGGAACAGCTGGAAGGTATGATAGGCACGCTCCGAGTGCAGACATCGCGCCTTGCCACTAAGGAAGCCTATTGGGTTTTCAGTGGAGATGACTTCGACTTGAAGGTCTCTGACCCGAAGAATCCAAGCTATCTGCTTATCGCCAACGACCCAGAAATGGAGAGTATCATCGGTGCACTGAATGCTTTGATTCTCAACCGTCTGGTAACCCGAGTGAATAGTGGTCAAGGCAAAAACGTCCCTGTGAGTATCATTGTGGATGAGCTGCCGACACTCTACTTTCATAAGATTGACAGACTTATCGGTACAGCTCGAAGTAATAAAGTAGCCGTCACTCTCGGTTTTCAGGAGTTACCTCAGCTTGAAGCTGACTATGGCAAGGTGGGTAAAGACAAGATTATCACTACCGTGGGCAATGTTATCAGTGGTTCCGCCAGAAGCAAGGATACCTTGGACTGGTTATCTGGAGACATCTTCGGAAAGGTTGTCCAACTCAAGAAAGGTATTACGATTGATAGAGACCGTACTTCCATCAATCTCAATGAGAACATGGACAGTTTGGTACCTGCCTCAAAAATCAGCGATATGGCATCCGGTTGGATCTGCGGACAGACAGCTAGAGATTTCACCGTAACCAAGACCGGCAAGAACGGCTCTATGAATATCCAGGAGGCCGAGGAGTTCAAAACCTCCAAGTTCTTCTGCAAAACGAACTTCAATATGGACGAAATCAAGGCAGAAGAAGAGGATTATAAGAACTACCCTCTTCCTATATATTACAACTTCAAGTCCACGGATGCCAAGGAACGAATTCTCTACAATAACTTCAATCGCATTGACCAGGAAGTAAAGGATATGATCAAGAAGATACAAACTGAATTCGGCAAATCAGAGAAAAAGGAATCTTCTCCTACTAAATAACAATGAATATAAGACTGCGAAAGCTGCTATCAATTTTTGAATTAGCTACTCAGAGGAGGAAAGAGCTTACGACCGCAATATGTCTATAGAAACGATTAAGTTCATATTAAAGTTGGGCTTCAAGATTTCAAAGGACTGACATTGACGAAACAGAATTTAAAGAGCGAGATTTGGGATTCCACAAACCCAACCTCGCTTTTTTAGATGATGAACCATAATGATTGGCAATGTCTCTACAAAATCATAGCATCATGAATAATATCAATGTTAAAACTACGTTATTATAGAAAAGTTATTGATTTGAATATGTAGAATTATTTTCTAAGAAAAAATGATATGAAGATAAGACATGCAACAATTAGCATGGTCTTGAACGAGAACAACCAATGCATCATCATGCAATTACAAAAACTGGGTGCGAAGTGCTAACCCCTGCAAAAGCTGAAAGTTGCTGACTTGAAATCAAGTCAGCAACTTTCTTTTTGTCATCTACCTTTTACCTTAATTCCTTTGATGTCTTAATTCTTCTTGCCCCAATATGACTTGCGGTTCCTTGTACTGTTGTAGTTGCTGAGTCCGGAATATACAATAGTATATTTTCTAGGATTGGATTCCCAATCACATTCTCTCTGCAAATACATAGGTATGCCATCTATGTAGAGAATGGCATTTGCCTTGTCGTAGGACCACTTGCCACCAGCATGGAAACCTGCAGTAATCTTATGACCACTACCCAGTGTCATGCTTTCAGAACTGCACTGCTGACCAAAATTATACTCCAGGGTGATATTCTCCCAGGTTCCCTTCAATTCACTTTCGAGAATGGTAAGTTGTGGCACATCACCATATCTCTCAGGCATAATGACTGGCCAGCCATCCTGTGTCCATCGAATGGAACGTACTTGTCCCATCATAAGGGCGTTTGAATATGGATTACCATTTACTCCAGCCGGCAAACGACCTTGTGATGAAAAATACCAGTTACCTTCTCCATCATCAAAGACAGCACAATGAGAGATTCCTACCCAACCTGGACTATTGTTGAACTTGTACGGATGTGTCAGAATTGGATATGCCTCCCCACCCTTGTTGGTACAGTCTCTGCCATCCTTGCCATAGTAGGGACCTTCTATATTCTTGGCTCTCAACACACGAGTGTTGTAAGCCACAGAAAGTTCATCGTAGGCCAGAAAAAGATAATAGTAGCCATTGTGATATATGATCTCCGGAGCTTCAGATGCCTGCCAGCGACTATTGATATTGCGAGTATAGATACGTTTGCCATATTTGCTGATGTCTCCCCATGGGTCACCGATATTCTCATAAGGCATACCTGTATTCGGGTTCAGGCGCATGGCAACAATACCAGAATGCCATGAACCATAGATGAGGTAATGCTTGCCATCAGGGCAGATGATATATGACGGATCGATGGCATTATACTTGAAATATGCATTCCAGTCACCTTGACCGTTTCTTCCCCAGTTGAAGCCACGGTCAGTGGAAGAGCAAGCTACCATGCCCTTGTCTGTCCAATGGTTGCTTGCCGGATCGGAAGTTTCCATCATGCCAATGAAAGCTCTTTCTGTCCAGGTGTTGTCAAAATTGGCTGCATCGGCATATAAGCCATTGCCGATGTAATTATCAACCACGATGCAATAGTACATTCGGTACAAGCCATTTCTCACCTTGCGAGCACATGGCGCCCAAAATCCATAACGAAAATGCTTGATAGCAGGAAGGCCCTCCTTTGCTCTATATTCATTCACCTTGGTTGCCACCCAAGAAGGCTGTCTTCTCATGGTGGAGCCTACCCAAGTCCAGTTGATCAAGTCCTTGCTCTTACGGCAGAAGAAATGGCCATGTCCATCCAAACTGTTACCATAAGAGGCATCAGTCTGATACATGTAATAGTAGCCGTCATCAGCCTTCATGACTGTAGGGTCATGCACGTTGGCTAAATTCCAACTGCCACGCTGGTCCCAACCTGCCATTGATGCATAATCATCAATATACGAAGGAGGTGTGTAAGTACTAAGGCGACCTGAAGAAGCTCTTGTTGCCAACTCAGTTTCAACCTCTGCTGCAGGAGCTAGTTGCTGCTCCAAGCTGTCAGTACAACCTGACATGATGCCAAGCAGTATAACAGCTGTCATTAAAACATTCTTTTTCATTGGTTACTTTCGGTTTATATGAAATTGTAATTGTTTATTCTCTTGCTAATCCGTAATCAAGCATCGACTTTTCAAAGCTTTCCTTTTTCAGAAAATACGTTTGGTGATGGCAAAATTACGCCAAAAGAGGCTAAGTATGGTGGATTATATGTAGAATTTTAGTGGATTATCTGATTCTTTTCGGAAAATGACTGTTTTGTACAACTAAAAATAACAGTTTATATTATCAGGGAGTTTTTGTTTTGATTAATAGATAGATGTCATGGAAGTAACGATAACCAAAAAAGCCTCCAGGACAATCATATCCCGAAGGCCATTATTCTATTTCTTCAATACTTTTTTCACATCTGTATGACCATCTGAGTAAGTGGTCTTCACGATGTTCAAATCTGGCTGAAGAGTCTGTACCTCATTACCTTTCAAGGTAAAAATACGAGTAGAGAGTACAGATGCAGCTTCTGTAAAGTCGCAGATGCCTGTAGTCTGTCCATCTGTATCGCCGAAGGAAACAGATCTTGACTTGCTTACACCTGAGCCATAAGACACCTTGAGAGTTGCACCGGCAGCTGCAGTTACATAGTTCTTCACTTCAGAAGCATCATTAGCCTTATAAGTATAGTATTTCGTTGGAACGAAATACTCGTTGTTACCACTCTTGCTCTGTGCATCTGCAGTGCCTTCATAGCCCTTCAATGTGATATTGTAGTCTTTATAACTGCCACTAGTCTTGCAATCCCAAGGCTTCTTTTGGGTAGCAGCAGTAGCATAAACACTATTCTCCACATAGATGTTGCTCTTGTAACCTGCACCAATGCATTGAACTATCCACAAGCTAAAGAACATAGCGCTTACCTGTCAATATTATATTAACATTTTGCTGAACATTTCCAGAAAACAGCAAGAAAAAAGCCCCGATACGTCTCGTACCAGGGCTTCGAGCTCTTTAACAATGTATATGAAACAATCATCTTTACTAGAAAGAGATTGCTCTAAAATCCTCTTTAATCTTGCCGACACAAGCTGACAGGCGTTGATAGTTTTTCTCTCCGGCTTTCTTCACACCGCTGATATATTGTCGCATGAGCGATGGGTTGATGCCAGCACGGCGGGCAATATCAGACGCATTGAGATATGAAAAGTAATTGAAGAATGATTGAATATCATACTTGTAGATAAAATCTACTTCCGGCAAATCATCTTCAAACTCCCTAGCCTCCTCGTAGCAATCAAGCAAATCCTGCTTTGCCTCCTCTACGGTACGTCCCACAGAGTTGAAATGCCCCTTGTTTATCGCATCTTCTGTATGACACCAATACGAACCATCAGATGCTTGTTCTACTGTAACTAAAACCTTTCTTTTCTCCATACATTTATATTTTTAGTAAAAGAGCTCCACAAATAAATCCACACATGGCTCATAGATTGGCAGGGGCTATTCCCCTGCCAAATTTTTAAGCACTTTTATAGCAGTCCCTTTGGCCACCTCCTTGCAGTGCCTAGGCACATAATCGTAAGCGCCAGTCTTGGGATTGATCCATTTGTCGTGCTTTGAACCATGTTGAGACAGGATGCATCCCGCATCTCTCAGTCTCTTCAGTAATTCTGATTGTTTCATTATTTGTAAGAGCTCTTTGTCATTTCGACACTGCAAAGGTAACAAAAAAGCAACTAACCACCAAATATATAGGTAGCATTTTTGTTACATTAACTAAGATTTAACATTTATGCCTACATAATTAATATTCAAAGAAACAAAAAATGACTCATAGTATAGGCATGCTCTCACACCAAAGGAGGCGAGAGCATACCAAATATCTGAAACAAAAGAACTTAAAACACCACATTTCACTTCAATGCTTTGAAAACGTCATTTCACTCTGGTTGTCCAGATACTCTTGCAAGAACTTAAATGGAAAAGGATATGTCATCAACTCATCCCATTGCCCCAAGCCCACAGTAAGTATATTTTTCAACTCTAAGACTAGATTCTTTAGAATACAAGAGCGTAGGCTATCAGAAAAACCATACTTCATGCACCGTATGGGCAAAATATTTTCTCATATATGTTTTTGATCACCAGCTGTAGTTGTCCCGTAGTCTACCTCCATTCATGGTGTTGGCAGGTTCATCAGTACTTGGCTGAGCGTAAGTACGTCCAGCTCATCCTGTATCAGATACTCGTACAATATTGGCTCCAGTGATTGATTTCTCGCTCTGAGCAACATCTGCCCCTCCTCCGTTAACTCCAGTATTTCCATCAGAAAGTCTTCCATCTTCTCCTGGCTAGGTTTCTCATTGATTCTCCAAGTTATTCTGGGTTTTTGCTCTGAAAGATAAGTCATCCAGTTCAGGCACTCGCTTACCTTCTGATTTGCTTTCTCCTCGTTCTCGTTCTCGTACTCCCTCTTCATGAGAGTCAGAAGTGCCATGTTGATCAGGTTCTGCGTTAAATTTTCCTCAGCCTTCTCCGAAGGAAGAATCCATCCGTGCACTATGTAGTATACCATCTTCAATTCGCTTAAAAAGTTTACCATAATTTTATATTCTTGGCTCAAGCCTTAACTTTCACTAGAGGAAAGACATGCCAATTCCTTCGACAAATCCGTAAAGCAATTGTCTCCATCCCAGTTTAACTCAATATTACCGGTAAGACGGAGCAATGCAGCCAAAGGAAAATCTTCATGAGCCGACCATGCCGCATAGTAACCAAAGATACCAAATGCATTCAGCACCCGAAAGCCCTCCGAGACAATAGCCTCCTTGAAATCTTCATAAGGAACAGACTCATGCCATTCTTGAAGAACGTTTTTTTCATCGTCCCTTTGCTGTATATCCATGATGACCATATCGTTTTTTAATAATTTCAGCCCCAGATGCATCTCACCCGGCTCTTCATCCCATGTGGTTTCCGTCTCTTCGATGTAGTCTTCAGTTTCAAAACCCTGTTTCTTAGCAGTGAAAAAATCAAGGCAGGCTTCAATCAAGGAGGCCAAAGGATTAGGACCCCCATAACCTGCATCACATTTGATCAGCTTATCACCAATCAACAACTCAATGGCACAACAACCATATATGATATACTGAACATGTACTTTTAACCGACTCATACTACTTTTTTCTTAAAATTATATGTTATTTCCCATCAGCACCTTCCAGAAGCTGATAGGCAGATACACATTCTCCAAATAAGCAGCATCCTTGAACATAGGAGCCATTTCGTCCGGAGTATAACCAAGCAATACCGCAACCCACAGGAGTTACCAGAGACTTCAGTTCCGGATGCTCCCTGGCATATTGCGTAAAGCTCATGACGGCAAGCTTCGTACTATGCTCACCCTCCATAGTGGGAATAGAGTAAGACTGACCTTGCAATCCCTCACCATTTCCCATTCTGCACCAAACTCATTGTAAGCCACACGAGCTGCACCTGCATGATGCATACCTAGCGCATTGCTGCCAAACACAAAGATTTCGCTTGGTGCCAAGCTGTAAATAACAGACGGGATGATACGAATAGGCAATGTCCCTGTATTCCCACCTGTCATCCAATAACGCTCTTCATCTGTATAAATGTTCTTTCTTTTCATCCTTCTATAATATTTCGTTTATATATACAGGATGCAAAAGTAGAAAGCCACTATGCAATCTATCTGCACTGTCTGAAAAAATATCGCCTCCAAATGCAAAAATATAAAGTTTTTTTGAATAACATCAAAAAATCATCAATTATTTTTCATTATATGGTGGAAAACCATGCTCAAGCAGGAAGGCATATGTTTCAGGGTCATTTCGAATAGCAGCACCACCTCTTTTGTGAAATTTCATCAAGATGCCGTAGTAGGGCTTATCCTTACGCGTAGGAAAATAGCCACGTTCTATGATAAACTTCTTTAGAGCCTCATTCCCTCTACATATAGGTTCGTTGTCTTCTAAACCTATCATTTTTCTCAACTCAGCCTTCATACCTTCCGATGTTTCTGGACGGTTCATGTGATTTCTAATCCAAATATAATCCAGATCACTGGCTATACCGGAACCACGCTGGATGATTCCTTCCTGCTCCACACGTTTCTTGATTTTCTCAAAACGAACCTGTACTGCCTTCAAAGGAGTATCATACATCTGTAAAATACGCTGGAATCTGTCAAGATGTGCCTGTGTCAAACTCTTGTTCTTCTTCTTGCCCTTCAAGAATTTCTGAAATTCCTGATAAATTCCATTCACATATGAATCTTCCTTCAGTGTTGGTAACTTACCATTGTTCTTTTTAATAGCTTCTTCTAGGATATCAAGGCGTTCATCTAAACCTGTACGCTTAACAGCTTCCTTTGAATAACCATGTGCCACCAACCAATTCATCCGATGAGGATATTTACGCTGATTCATCGGGAAACGCTGTTTTTCTATAAATCTGACAGCCTTTAAATCCTCTGAAGGATATGGAAGGCGACTATTTTTATCGTAAAAATCGGACAGAAGTGGCAAATATTGACTATACCAAATGTCGTCCTTCAGTTCTGCTACATCATCAAATTTAGAGATTTCCTCATAAAACTCACGAAAATCTCTACATTCGTCAATTACCTGAAAAGGAAATGGTTCCAATTCATTCTTTGAAGAACTTCCATTATTGCCATTACTACTTCCACCAAAACTGTAAGTTTTGTTGTAATCGAGCAACATGGTATCCATATTGTTTACCAAATCCAGTACAACAGGACGCTTCAAAATGTTCTCAGCCGTAAGACAACGGCCAATTTGTTGCTCAATGATAAGACGGGATATGGTTGAACGTAGCATGATAATCCCATCCACGTGTGGCACATGAATTCCTTCATTAAGCATATTTACAGAAATGGCAACCTTTAATCCGTCATAATTGTCCGATTCAAAATCCTCCATCTCTTTGGAGAGGTATTTCTCTTGGTAATCAATCCGATAGAAACGGATATGATTGAAACCTGCAGAAGACAACCATTCCCCAAGAAGTTTTCTGGCTTTAGCAGCTTTGGCAACCTTAGAGCAAAAGACAATAATTCGCTTGACATCTGAGCTGAAATATTTTTTAATGATAGGAGGTACTCCATGTGACTCAGACCAACTGCGGGAAATCCCAGCAAGGCGATGCAAATAGGTCTTCTTCTCGCCATCTTCCATATACTTGGAAGTTCTGATAGCCCCTTTTGCCTTCTCTATTGTTTCATCAGCAGAATATAAAGAAGAAACATAGATAGGTGTAGGGAGAATTTTTAAATCCAAAGCACGACCAAGACTCAAATGACTGATGATGTTACCATCAAACAGTTCTTCTGCCATATCCCGTTCATGATCCAGATATCTGATATGGGTGGCACTCGTACCTAAAATCTTGGCCAAAGGATTTGATGCAATTATCCTTTTAACACCATTTCCCCATTCTGGCGCACCAGCACGATGAAACTCATCAAGGACTATCAGATCATACCCCGTGGGTGTATCTTCATCATATATAGTGCTTGCATATGTACGGAATTCCACAGCATCATTGCACACCTTTTGGGTCTCATTCAATACAAAATTATTGGGTGCCATGACCAGTACCTTTGAAAAATGGGAAGCTATAGCTGCTATACAGTAGCTCTTGCCTGTACCAGTAGCATGTACAATGGCTGCACGCTGGTGATTCTCAAAATGATCCATCACCTTTTCATAAGCTTTTCTGTTGTGAGGAAGCAAATGAAGTTCCTTCTGTTCAGTTGTTATTGACATTTTCTGTTTTTAAGTTTGTTCAATCAAATTATGGGACTGCTGCATAAATCGAGTGACACTAAGCAAGGTTCACTCCAAACTGTCAAGAACGGAACGAAGGATGCAGGGTATTACAGGATATTTGTAACCTTCCTAATCGTTATACAAGGTACAAAAGTAACAAAAAATAATGAAACCGCCAAGAAAACGTGTAAAAAAACGAAAATAATTCTTGCTATGCACAATGTCTAAAACTCAACATTTTCAAGGTGAAATGAGAATTCATTAATCAAAATAATCCCCATAAAAATCTTATCAAACAGCAAAAAAATGCATCAGTAAATAGATTCTAATTAAAAAGTGTACCACTCCTAATAATTCAAAAGTATACCACCTAAGCATAGGGCGAGAAACAGTTGGCATAGTCTTCACATCCAACAAAATGGCAAAAGAATGCAGAATGGAAGATAGCTGACAGGAAAGTTTTCACCATCCTGCCAGCCTATAAAGAAAAACACCAGAAATACTACATTTCACTCCAATGCTTTGAAAACGTCATTTCACTCTGGTTGTCCAGATACTCTTGCAAGAACTTAAATGGGAAAGGATAAGTCATCAGCTCATTCCATTGGCCAAAGCCCACAGCCAGCATATTCTTCAACTCCTGAATATCTTCCCATACACGCTCTTGATGATCCTTTTTCAAAATACAGATACGCCTTACATGGGGAACCTTGCCTATCTTGAAAGTAGCACCTGTCTTGAAATTATCGGAATTATAACCAGATATGTAAGAGTAGGACTCTGATCCCTCCCCATCAAGACCTTCTTCCTTCCATAAATGAAATCCCATCAGACCGCGCAAGAATTTGTGGTTCGTACCCGCCCCCTTTCTCTTAAACATATTAAAAGAATCACATTCAGGGTCGGTCCCTTCAATAATCTTGCCATAGGTATCATCAATTTGCTTGGCATCCAAGATAGGAATCTCTTCTGTATCAATGATCAGATAAGCATTTCCCTCCTTCTCCATCACATGATAATCATGATTACCTTTCATTTTGAGAAGAGCAGACAATCCCATTATAGAGGCAACAAAGGTGTCATAATCCTCTCCCAATCCATCATCAAAGCCATAAGGCTCAAATGCCATAGCTTTCCCCTCACACAACTTCAAGGATGCTCCATATACGACCTCCTTTTTTTGTTTAAAAAGCCAGAATTTCCAATTCCCTGCGATGGCTGCCATTTCTGATGGCATACAGCCCTTGACAATGCTATCCTTGACCAGTAGTTCCATCAAGATCCTCTTAGCCTTAGCCTTTGGCACATCATCCTCCTTGCCTCCACCATGATGAATCATGTGCTGGAAGGCAATACCACTCTCATACATACGCTTCACAGACTGCGAATAATGAGTTTCATCACCTATCTCCTCACATAACTTTAACAGCATATCCACCTTACCACCTCGCTTGACAACACTCACAACGTTCCCCATGGTGGCAAGCACACTCGCCTTGAATTGATCAACCTGCTTTTTTGAATCATCCGTGCCAAAAGGATCCTCCACAAGAATGGTCTTTCCCTGAAAGTATTCTTTCAACAGCTTTTCAACATTCTCCTTCGGATGACTCTCAAAGTAATCCAAAACCTGATGGTCGGAAAAATCAACTGTCAGCATACCATCAAAGAGCTTATTCACGTTTTCAATTACCTGGCAGATGACAAACAATCGGCTGTGATTGTACGTATCCTTGTTCCAAGGCCAATAAGGAACAGTGTTGTGAGAAGAAGAGAAGCGCTTCTTCTTGATGTAAACCTGGTCCAAACGATAATCACCTTCATTCAGTTTTTTGAGTATAACCGGCTTCAGATATTCTCCAAGCCATAACTCACCATCCATTTCCTTCCCCACCTGGAAAACACAGTTACTATACGCCTGCAACTGCTTGAAATCCTTAGGATGTGAAAACGAGGTAGTTCTGGCAGCCAGATTCATATACTTATTCACCTCCAACTTCAAGCAAACCAGTTCCTTCAACCTTTTGGATATCCCAAAGTTCTGGTCATCACAAACCAGCAACATGCCATTGTTGTACATCATGCCACCCTTGCCCTTCTTTCCGAGGGCATTGATTGCAAGCGACACGATAATGCGCTGCTGCAGGAATTCATCATACCCATGCAGATCATCTGACTTGCAAGCCACATCCTTCTGAACTTTCAGACTTTCCATCACTTTCTTCTCATCGCCCTTCTCCACCAGCACGAAAAATCGCATATAGCCGTCTCTGCTGCTAAAAGGTTCATACTTTGCATATATGCCTACTACCGACAAAGATGGCGTGTCAGAGAGTTGTTCGTAAGAAAGATTCTTGCGCTCACGATCTCTCGTTTCCATCCTGTAAGATACAATGCCATACTTGGCAAAGAACGTCTCTCTGTTCCATGACACCATAAGCCTGTTGGTTGTCACAGGCAACTTCAATATCTCTTCTTTTGAAATATGCTCTATCTTTTTAGCCATATCATATCTTATTAAATAATTAACTTTCAATTAAACTTTTAATTTTCAACATAGCATCTCCCTGGACATGCCCATCTTCATCTATCAACCCACAAATCTCATACCTGTCCATCGACTCAAATGGCATCTTGAGCATGTTGATTGTATAAAGCGGACACCCCAGACGATTCTCCCTTTCCTGACGCTTCTCTAAAGTAGGCATATCCCCTTCTCTATCCAAATGCTCAATGGAAGGATTCATATTCTTCACATCAAATGCCACCTTATAGGAACCATCCGGATTCAGAACCACAAAATCGGCCAACTCATAATCCCGGTCCTCCAGATGCGCAAACTGCTCCTCTCTGCAATCCGTATAGCGAAGAACAAGTGCCTTGAAAGCTTCCTCACCAATTTCGCCGGCATAATCAGCCATCAATATCTCCGGATGCAGGATAAGACCATCAGAACTCCAACCTGTAGCATATCCATTGCTTTCAAAATGCTCATGGATAACCTTATTTTTCATCAACACATCCAATCTTACAGATGCAGGAGATACAGGATGCTGGCAGAAAGACCCATCCTCATCTCTTTCCCAATTGCCATAACACTTTCTCAGGAAAGGAACCATCATGGCCTGTTCATCAAGCTCCTGCAAGGAAGCCACCACAGGATTACGGATAATGGCCTGCTTGTAGTACTGATTCATGATTTGAGCCCTCTTGACGTAATAAGGAATCGACAAATCTTCACTCCCATCCTCTAAATTCTCATATTCCACTTCATAAGGATGTGGAGTGAAGAGTAAAGCCTTCTCCCTCATCTTACGCAATTTGCATTGAGCAGTCTGGGAATCATTATGCAGTTTGACCTCTTCAGCAGAAGCATGACTATCACCGCCGATCTCAGTATGCCCCTGAATATAACTGCTCAAAGCCTTGAATTCCTTGGTGTGTGACTTGTCCCCCAAATCACCCATAAAGAATTCTGTCATCCCCTCATCATACAGAACGTAGGTAGACAGCGGTTTGTTTTTTGTTCTGCATATTCTTCCCACAGCCTGCTCGACCATCGTCTGAGCCCAGGCAGCCTTGTCCATGGCTACAGCATCCTCCCTGAAACGGATACACTTCTTGGAAATCGCCTCTTCCAGCCAGTGGGCCACCTGCTCCTCAGTCAGCCAACTTCTCTCGTTGAGCATCATGAGCGACATCATAATCCGGTAGAGACCAGCATCAAAAGCTTGCTCCTGGCTATCATCATTGAAAGAGAGATAAGAGGTGGGACTCTGGAGATATACAGCATCCCAGTCCTTCTTCAGTTCATGTTCATCCTCCTCCCAGTTGTCACCCCTCTCATAATCAATACCTTCCGGTATCTTATACTGGAGATTGGCACCCGCCTTGAAACTACCGTAGGCCGTCACCAGCATCACCTTGGAAATGCTGCCATCACTCAATCTCTTCAAAACCTTGTCTTCCACGTCCTTTAAACTGTTGGACATGAACAGATGCTCATTCTGCCAATCAGGTAAACCATTCTCAAAGACATCCTCCACATGATCATCATTTTTCATCTTCTGCTTGTAGGATCCGTCAATCAGACAAGCGATAACGTTCATCTGCTTCTGGTAGGTATGAGCTGCTCTATTCTGGAAAAAGAGCATACTGTGAATATCATCATGCACGTAGAACCAGTGATAAGCCTCAATGAACTGAAAGATGCGATAGAACACAAAACCAACTTCATCTGCTTTGGAAGCATGACGGAAGATTTCCCTTCTGGAAAGCCTGAACCACCGCTTCACCAATCCTTCTTCAACTGCGTCTTCACAGAACATCAGCTTATATTTCTCAGGCAAGGACATATGTTCCTTGCGGCAATCCTTGAACATATAATGCTCCAGAGGCACTACCTCTACCTGATGACGGCTAGGATACGTAGCTTCAACAAGCTCCTCAAACTTCCTGCTATCCTCTCTGTCCAAAAGATGAACTTTCCTGCCCAAAGCCGACATCAGATACTCTATATCAAAGTTGCTGATCACAGATTCGCTTGAAGCCGTAGCAGAACAGAGTACCACAGCCACCTTGTCAGAAACCACCAGATCATACAGTATTTTCTCAGGCGTGGAGCTAATCTCCCTGCAAGAGAGCCTTACCCGGTGAAGACTGTCTTTTTCATCAAGCTCCTCCTGATATAACCGGCAACCATGCATATAGAAGGAATCGTCCTGCACCTTGTACTTCTTGCCATCCATCTTGACGGCCAGATTCTTTCGATTGGTGTAGTAATCCAGAAGTTGCTGCTCAAAGAATTTCTCTGAAACCACCTCAAAACGAGCCAGGAGCGAATGGATTTCACTTTCCACCGTAGGCCATCCCAAGTATTGTTCCCTGTCATCGGTCTCATTCCCGAAAGCATCCTGCCTCTTCTGGAAAGCCTCCCTGACGCAACCGCTCAGGAACTTCTTCACCGCCACAGTATTGCTTTCCGAGAGCTTGAGGAACTTATCCAAGGAAATCACCATGTCATACTTCCCAGACAGTTCTTCCTCATTCTCAGCATGAGCCAAAATGAAATTCTTCTCACCAGCCCGATAGCAAATGAAGGACCGAGCGTGTTCCTCTCCACCACAAATCTCCAACTTAAAGGTGGGACCGGCAAAGAACACACCACGGCGATAACTGCTGTAATCCTTCGTATCTGCCAGGAAGATGTTCTTGTAAGGCAGTATATCCCCCATCTTCCGCTCCCAATTATCCTGGCAAATTTTCTGAGCCTTCTCCAAACTTTCCTTCAAAAGAGTCCCATCATATCTCTCTGTAAGGATATCCTTGGCCGACAATAAGCCCAAATACTGCAAATAGCCGTGATATCCCTTGCCATATTTGTTGAAGCCTGCAGACTTTCTGCAAGCCTGACCAATGATGACATCACGCATGGCTACTGCTGCCTGATCAGACTCATCAAACAGGATTAAGGTCTTCTTGTCACAGAAATCCCTGATACTGACACTTTCCGACAAAATAGGATCAATACCAAGCATCGCCTTATGAACGGTCATCAGAAATACCTTCCTGCTGGCGTAGTTAACCTGCGGATAGACTCTCTCCAATGAAGGAAAACGACTCAGTATAGTCTTCACACCCACTTTCTTCACTTCTCCAGTAATAAGCAAATGCTTCTTGTAGTTGGCAAAGAAATCCCTGACAGCATATCTCAGCCGGCTCTCTTCTGCCTGTATCTGCTCTAGCAGAGAAGCATTCTCAGAATCATCTTGTAGTATGGCCACCAAAGCATTCATGCACTTAGCCAACTTCTCAACCTGCGCCAATCTGTTTTCCAACACAGCCACAGAAACCTTCTTCTTCCGCTGCTGCTCTATCTGATATCCCATTTCGTCCAGCAATTCCTGAAGACTTCCGGACCTTACTGCCTTCAAGATAACCTCCGTGTTGTTCTCTATCACAAGTTTCTCACCCAGTTTAAGATCACCAGGCTGATTGATAAACTTCTCAATCTCGCGATTCATACCCTCTATGAGCTTGTTCTGAACACACAGAATGATGATGCGCTCAAAATGCTTGGGATAATATTCACAGGTGAGTTTACCAATAGTATATGACTTGCCACCACCCGTTGCCAAGTCACAGATGTAAAGCCCAGGATGAACATACTGCTTGAATATCTTCTCCACATGGGCACTTAATTCATGCTTTTTATCTTCCATAAAACTATATTTAAATCGCACACAAAATTACGAGCTTTCTGTGCAGTGTATCTGCACAGAAACAAAAAAAGCACAAAAAAAAGAAACAACACATATAAAACACCCAGAAGTCTCTAGATTGTGGGTAGTACAAAGAAAAATACATGATCAAGTAGCCTTATCCCCAAAAGGCCCTAAGAAAATGTTCAGTTTCATGGTTGCAGTTGCTGCAGGGTTTATCTTCCTTATTACCAGGAAGATAAATGAAGTTTCTGCCGCAACCAAGCTTCAAAAGAATTTTTGCCATTCTATAAGAATTGGTTGCGCTAGGGTTACGCTTTAACCCTTTCATTTTCAGAACCTTTCATTAAACCGCAACCGCAACCTTGAACCCCATAGATATGATAGTAATGACAATAGTTTAAAAGGAAGAATATGCTGCTTGGAGATCTCTTCCCATGGGCCTTAATTCATTTTTGAATCAATCATAATCACAATCGTTGTATTTAAAATCGCAAAAAAAAGAAATGCCCCGTATCAAACAAGCCATTTCTTTCCAGTTAGATGCCTCCCCAAAAGCAGCACCCACCAGCTACAGACAGCCAAGCAGCTATCTGTTTTTCAAACAAACTTTCCTGAGAGTCTTCGTTTTCCTCTTGATCTGATGATTCCTGTCGATGAGAAAAGAACTCTCGCAAGCCTCAATGAGCTTCAAAAACCTGCTGTAGCCATAGGATTTAGCCTTGAAGTCAGGTCTTCTTACATGAAGCCTGCTAGCTACACACCCAAGCTCTGCCCAACCATCATTCTCAGCAACCTCCTTCACCACCTGCCTTAACAAAGCGAGCAGCTTCTTGCTGATACCGGCGGGATATTGCCCAGTATCCCTACTCAAAGACTCAGACTTCAGGGAACCACCAGAAGGCTCCGATACTTTCATGCTGTCCTCCTTACTATCCTCCATACCTTCCGCAACAATCTTACCCTCTCCATCCAAGAAAGAGAAAGAATCAGAGGAAGCTGTGGAAGAGACCACAAAACTGGCAGCCACAGAACTCACGCTATACGAGGTATCGGAAAACGATGGAATAAAAGGAGCCTGTGAAGATACCTTCTCCAAAAAATCGGAACTTCCAGAAACCGTAGAAGAAGCATTCCCTCTCTCCTCAAAGAAAATATAATCATTGCAGGCCAAGACAAAACTCTCAAGCGCCTTCTTCTCTCCCATGCCAATCACGATCTTTCCGGATTCCCTGATGCGCATGACGAGCCTTGTGAAATCACTGTCACTTGATACGATGTAAAACACATCAATATCGTTTTGATACAGCAAATCCATCGCATCAATCACTAAGGCAAAATCCGTAGAGTTCTTGCCAGAGGTAAAAGAGTACTGTTGAATAGGAAGGAAGGCATGCTTTTGAAGCACAGCCTTCCATGCGGAAAGATTGGGCTTAGTCCAATCTGCGTATATACGCTTGACTGTAACCAAGCCACCCAGGTTGTTCTTAACAGCTGCCATCACCTGGTCAATGCGATGGTGAGAGACATTCTCAGCATCCACCAATAATGCAATCTTACGTTCTTGAACCATAACTTATAGTTTTTAATTCGTCTATCCACCTCTTGCCAGACTTCACGTTGAACAAGATGGCCAATCATATGCCAACCGCAAAATAATGAATAAAATATCACGGAATCATGATATTTTATTCTTCAAACCAGGATGGTACCAGCTACGAGGAGGATTGTACAAACTGCCATCGTTAAGAAAATCGGAATCTTCACATCCTGAAGGTTCTTTGCCCGGTCAAGCACCAGGCAAGCCCCAACAAGTGCGGTGAATCCGGCTAAAATGAAGCAAATTTCACTCATTTCCGTTCTTACTTAAAACCTGGCTATTTCGAATGATCATGCAGCCAAGCCTTCTGGCCATAGCTAAGATGGTCCCAGTTGGTTCTTGGCTTTCTTCTCTTACCACCACCAAGTACTGCCTTCGTTGTTCCCTTTCCTAGAAAGCCGAACAACAGCAATAAAAACAATATTTCCATAATCCTATGATTTTACTTTGTTACACTAAATGTTCCAAAAGGAATCTCCTGTGCAGAAGCTACTGCCATATAGATGATTCCATACTCTCCTGGTTCAAGCTCTGAAGCCGGGATGGTGAGCAGATAACTCTGACTGCCATACTTGTGTCCAGAGAAGGAGAGATATCCCTTTTTCTGTGCATCAGAGCTTCCGAGCACCGCAGGTTGAAGTGTCAGCCACTGTATTCTTCTGTCCTTCTTAGAAGCCTTGAAACGCACGATGCGGTAGATGCCCATCGGGTCATAATCATTCTTCTCAACCTTGATAAGTAATCGGATATCCTTTCCGTCCTTTTTGATAGAATGAGCAGACTTGCCTCCGGCAAAAGCGATATCCATTCCTTCCACTCCAGCCAAAGTATTCACTGCATCTGCAGCAAGCCCTACACCGGCAGCCGTACCCATCACTCTTACACCAGTCTCCAGTCCAGCCATGCTACCTGTGCTTAGTCCTACCATGCCACCTGCAAAACCGAGGTCACTTACAGCACCTGCAATCTTGGAAAACTTAGAGAACTTGTTCTGATGTTTTTCTACCTTGCCGTTTTCCTTTGGAAGAACGGCGTATGTAGAATCACTCGTGAGTACACAATAACTTCCAATGAACTCTGGTTCTGGAGCTACTACCCTCTGTGCATGCGCATTGATAAATAAAGCACACGCAATAATCAATAACGAAAACTTCTTCATTGCTTTTTCAATTTAATTGGTTTAATATCCTTTGAACGAACAAAGCCAATGGGTAGGAGCTCCAACTGTTATATATTAAGGCCTAAACACAGTTATCCCAAAGAGCCATGAGCGTTGAGTGCTGTTCTGCATCTCGGCGGCAAAGGTATGAATTTCTTCCTTAAGTTCCAAACAAAAATCACACTTTTTTTCGAGGCCAAAATTAACGTGATTTCTTTTTCTTTACAATTGGGAAAAATGCAAAATCCCTAACATAGAAAATCGCACGCACGCGCACGCGAAGATAATCCTTGACAAAATCGCAAGAACTTTAACTTCCGTTAAGGTTTAAGATAAAAAACACCTCTTTTGCAGTATTAAGGTATTCATTTAGATACTTTTAACCTTGTTTATTTGTGTAATAGTATTCATTTGCATACCTTTGCGATCAAAAACAATATGAGACATTTCATCATCAATATCCAATGGAAAGATTCTGAATTCACCGGCTCTGTATGGCAAGACAGTGGAGTACCTGTAATGAAAAAACTGAGTTCCCCAGACTTCAATGAGTTCATTGAACTGGCAGAAGGAAGTCTGGAGGTCTTGAACCCATTCTTCAGTGACCCAGATGGCGATTTTCCGGAATGGTATAAGAACAGGGAATATGACTTCACCTATCATTTTTCTGATATGGCTTCTCTTCTGAAAGCATACAGCCAGTATGTACCCCTGGCAACACTTGCCAAGGCAACACAGATTAATAAAGGACTCCTCTCCCACTATGCCAACCGGCTGAAACAGCCAAGAGACAAACAGAGTGAGCACATCATTCAAAAGCTCCATGAAATAGGAACCAGACTTTGTAACTGTACACTGGAGCAACAAGAGGTGCTGACCATCAAACCCACCACACCCCAAAAAGCATAACATAATCCATCCATCATCATGATTAGAGAAAAACAGAATCAGTTGAGATACCTGGTCTTGGACAGATGCTTCGCAGATACAAGACACAAATACACCGCTATAGACCTTTCCAAGAAAGTAGGTGAAGCCATTTGGGGAGAACCTGGAGCCCAGGTAAACCCTCGTTTGGTTTTGGGAGATATCAAGTATATGAAAGAAGCTACCGCTTTTCAAGCACCTATCGAGGAATTCCCAACAAAGAACGGAAAAAGCTGGTATAGATACAGCAAAAAGAACTATAGCATATTCCATAACGCCCTGCCATTTGAAGCTATCAATACACTCTGTTCTTCATTAAGTTCACTCTACCTAACCCTGCAAAGGTTTCAGAATGGAAACTGTACACGTAGCTGTGAATTTCTCAACACGATTATCCCATATCTGGAAAATAGGCTGGGCATAAGTAAAGAGATTCCCTCCCTACCAGAGCAGAAGTTTAATCTTCAAGGGTTGGAACACCTGGCAAAAATAGTAGAATCCATCATTAGCTTCCAACCTCTCAAGATACACTACCATACCTTCAATGACCGTGAGTTCGACATTTTTTGCGACCCTTACCATGTAGGCCTGCATGATGACAAGTGGTATATGATGGCAAGGACTGAGCAATATTCCCAGATGGGATACTATGCCCTGGAGAGAATTGAATCACTTAAACGTCTGGAGGATAAACTATACATTCTACAAACAGACTCGGATTTGGAGACATACATGAAGATATTTTTCAAGGATGCCAACTTTCTCTATCTATAAGAGGTAGGCAAATGCTCATAGTTAAAGTACGAACCTAGAACTAGCTGTGCAATAAGTCCGCACACATCATGCAAAATATACTAGAAAAGGTAACCAAATAATGAAGATAAGAATCATAACCATGATCAAAATGAAATTTTAAAAGGCAGGTAGGTAACACATGTAACCTATCTGCCTTTATGATTTCAAGCTTTAATCATCGTCACTGGTATTGAACCTAAGCATATTCTTAGTCAAAACCTTCTGCTTACCATTCATGTAAGTTATGATGACCTTGCTAATACTCATATTGGTAGCATCACCACTTACAAAGTAATAGCTGCTGTCCCAGTCCCAACTAGCACCATGCATATACCCCACGGGACCAGTGCCTTTGAAATGCCCGCTTCCACGTACATCATTCACATCATTGGTGACCACCCAATAAACATCAATGTACTTGATTGTCCATTTATTGGTATTCTGGTAGGTACAATTAAAGGTAACTGTTCCATACTCATCATCCCATGACCACCCATCAAAATATCCATAAGGAGCCTTCTTTTGAAGATTAGCAAGATAACCTAGATAATTATGATAATTTAGGTATCCAACTAAGTCATTATTTAAATCTTCCACACAACTTTCTATACTATCCTTATATACCTCATAGTGATATTTATAAAGAGAATAAGCCTTCAAGTCATCTGGAACTTTAGCCGCATGACTTTCCATATAACCTAAATCCAAGTCACCATCTTTATGAGTGACAAAATAGATGGTATCATTCCTTACACCTATACTCCATATGGAATCCTGCGAAAAGGTATTCTCACACAAGGTACAGTATAAACTGTGGTTACCAGTAGGAACACTACGCCAATCATGCTGTTTTATGTAACTTTCACGCTCCTGCTTCAACTTTTCAATTCTCTCAGCCATTAAACGTGCCTCTTCCTTAGCTTTCGCCACAGAATCATTGTAAGCTTTAATCCTAGCTGCTTCTATTTCTTTTCTCCGCTTCGCATTCACCTGAGAGAAATGCTCTGACAGTTCTTGGTTTACCCTATCTGCCAAGACGGCAATCTCAGCCGGTTTTGGTTGAGGAATAGCCTTATTCTTCTTGAATACCTTGGCATAATAATCGTCCAATAATACCTCATAGTTACCTGTAGAAGTCTTCACATAAAGTTTCTTTGCCTTCTTGTCATAGGCGTAGTATAAGCCTGCCTCTGTAATTTCCTTCACTTCTTGGGCATCTGACTTCTGAAAAATGCCATCCTTGTCAGGCAGGTATAAAGCCAATACCTTACGGAGGGACGAATTAAGATAATTGAAGTTGTAAACTTGTGCAGAAGAACCTACACAGATAACAAGAAGCAAAGCCAACAAGGCCAGTTTCTGTACATTTCCTATCGAAAGACTTTTTCTATCCATAACTAGTACATTTAAAATTGGTGGCAAAAGTACATAAAAAATAAAACATAACCAATCTATTTCCTGAAAAAAATTACAAAACTTGGTCTACGGATAAGGAAAAGCCCCTACATAATCTATTAAAGCCTCTCCTTTAACTAAAAATAGCCTCAAAATCCAATTTTTTTTATACAAAACCAAAAAAACTTCTTTCTGTGCAGATATTTCGCACAGATTTAGTATCTTTGCCAGTGATAATCATTTAAATGTTTAGCGTATGCCAACAAATAAAAATGCTCAACTCAGGTATCAGATACTGGATAGATGTTTCAGCGACTTCAAACGCAAATACACTATTGAGGATCTCATCGATAAAGTGAATGAGAGCCTCTATGACCTCACAGGTAAAGAAATAAAGCTTCGCCAGATACGTGCTGACATTAAGTATATGCGCGATAGAGTGACCTATGATGCACCTATCAAAGCCTATCCTATGGCTTCCGGCAAGCAATGTTATTACAGGTATGAAGATCCGAACTTCACCATATATAATAATGAGACGTCCATAGAAGAGGTGAACAATTTACGTTCCACCATACAGATGCTCGGACGCTATAGAGGCACCCCTGCCAATGCATGGCTTGAAGAAGTTATCTCCAATCTGGAATACCGCTTTGGGGTAAAGGCCAATGCTGAGAATCTCATTTCCTTTGAGCAAAATGATAAACTCCAGGGATTGGAACATCTTTCGGATATCATAGATGCCACAGTCAACCACCAGCCCATCAAGCTTCACTATCGCACATTCAAAGGACATGAGTTCGAGACTATATGTCACCCCTACTATTTGAAGCAATATAATAACAGATGGTTTCTGCTCGGACTAAACTACAATTGGCAATTATGCATTAGACAGAATTGTGTCATTCAAGAAAGTAGATGTTCCGTTTTGTAACAATAATGAGATCAATTTCGACACCTATTTTAATGATGTCATCGGAGTAACAGTACCAAAGGCCGACATTGAAACCATTGTACTCAGATTCTCAGAAAACCGCTTTCCCTATATTGTGTCCAAACCTCTCCACCACTCTCAGATAGCAGATTTGGAAGAAAGAACCATAACCCTCCAGGTCAAGCCCAACAAAGAGTTGAACCAGTTGATATTCTCGTTTATTCCAGACGTGGAAGTTCTTTCTCCTCAAAGCCTGAGAGACACAATTAAGGAAAAAATTGAAGAAAATCTCCAAAAATATTTATCTGTGCAAAATTAAAGAATAAGGCAATTATGTGTATCGAAGCACTATATGGTAGTGCTTCGATACACATAATTAAATCAAGAAAGAGATATTTGTCTGCTTCTTAATCTCATCAATATAAGTATAAGAGTATTTCTCATAAAAAGTGTCACTATCCAACCTTATATTTATCTCCACACCCTTAGAACCTTGTTTTTTGATTGATAGTATCGTACAACTGGGAATTATACAACACCTAGGCTTAAGAATTACTGACTGATGGTTGAAGACAACTTCCTCAGGCTCATAGCTTGTAATAAAACAAGTCTTATCTCCAATATGAAACCTAGAAATTGCATCATCATAGCTTCCTTCATAAGCTATCATAACCTCTAATTTCTCCAACTTTTTTGGAATAACCTTCTCATTATAAACAGCCAACAAAAAGACTGTTTGTTCTAAAGTTTGCGGTGAATAACGTTCATATGAAGTAAAATCTATCCCATAATATATTTCTATGTCATTTATATTCTTAAAATACTGACGTATATCATAATATTCCTCCACATTTTGAGGCTTCTCCAATTTTAGATTGAGGCCTCCAAAGAGAGAAAGGAATAACAGCTTTCCCTCAAAAAAAGCAATAGGAAAATTAATCCATTTAAAAGCTTCACTGTTATCTTCATAAGTTTCCTTTAAAGTTAATTCAAATCTACCATTTTTTTCTGCCGTCATTATAATCTGAAAAGTGAAAGCGTTAAAATCGAAAACAATATGCAACTCTTTATTGAAAGTATAATGGGAGATTTCAGTTTTCTCATTAAAATTAATTTCAGGTATTCGAACTGAAATTTTCTTTTTCCTTACTGCTGGCAACACCATGATACTTTCAATATTACTCATATCAGAGATTGTCAAGCCATTCAAAGTAAAATTTGCCTTTTTAAATTGACTCTTATTGAACTTCATAATAGGAACATTACAAAACAAATTATCAAGAGAGTTGCCAAAAATTGGCAATTCCGCACTATAAGCCTTTGGATTTTGATTCATCATGTCTGAGGCTAAATCTTTTGGGAGTGTAAAAACAAATTTTGAATTTACTGATTCTTCCAATGATTTAATGCCTTTGATAGAGTTTTCACTATCATCCTCAGAGACACAAGGCTTCAAATTATGGTATTTGCAATATTTTGTAAACACCGAAGTAGAGATACGCTTGTTTCTATAATCACAAGCAATATGTTTATCTAATGAGGCAAATAAAACAGGGAAAAAATCTTCTGCCTTTGCGTCGTAATAAGTAACATTAGCTTGTGCAAGCCTATCTATCTTATGCTTCTGCAAGCCCGGGGCAATCAAGAAAAAGTTTCTAGTTTCACCATTAACAGACTTTTTAATCACTTTCATTATCTCAAAGATGTTTGAATCCTCCAAACTATAACCTATAAAAAGAATGTCTCTAGTAAGAATTTCTGAGATTATGTGGTTCCACATCATAGGTTCCCTCCGATTAGCAAAAAAATCAGTATAGTCCTGTTTTGTTACTATAAGATTTTCTTTATATGAAAAGTCTCCATGAATCTTATATAAAATGACCTTATCAGTAGGAATGTGGACACAATCCTTTGTATTACGGGCAACATACATTTCATCACCATAAGTATCCTCTATCAAAGTGTCATAATTAGTAGTAATTATACTCCTAATGTGTGGAATTTTTCGTAGAGATTCATGGTCACTCATATCCATAGGAGTAAAAGCCATAGCTTCTTTCAGTACATCCAATAGTTTTTTGCGACCATACATCAATTCAAATTCATATGAAATATAATCCAAATCTCTATTACTACCTAAGTTTTCTCTGTCACTTGGTTCCATAGAATCGACAAGATAATGAGAAATATCACTAGCACTTGGAGCACCAGCCTTAAAAGAGAACCCTGAACCTAAAAATAAAGTTACTTCACCTTTACGTATACAACTATTAAGTTTCCGAAAATCTTTCATAGACTTCTTTCTTTAAAATTTTTATAATTGATTGTTAGGAGTATAAAACTCCAAACTATCATTAGTTTAGAACAAAGGTACAAAAAAATAATGAGATAGAAACGATTATGTGAGATTTTAACATTTTGAATATCTCACGCAAGTTGCTATACAAGCTAATGAAGTATGCTATATTTTAATATGTAAAGACATTTTTTTGATTAAATTAGATTTCTTGTTAGGGAAGCAAAAGCATCATGCTGCTCCCAAATTCAAAACAAACGGAACCATCCGACTCCTTATATCCCCTATCAGATAAAGAAGTTTTTTTGATGTACAAAAATCAAAGTTTAATATTCCATAAAAAATAGTGCCACGAGATTCAATCAATTGATATTTTTGATAACTTTGTTGGCAAATAATCACTTAAAACATTACGCACATGAAAAAGTTTATTATGAAGACAGCCTTGGTAGCTGTTCTTGGTTTGAGCATGGTATCATGCAAGAGTACGTTCTATCAGGTTTACGATGTTGATTATGATAGCAACATGAAGATGCAGGACAACTCTTTAGTGTATGAGAATGAGGATTGCAAGGTGTTGTATAACTTATGGTCGGAAGGCGGCTTTGTGAAATTCGCCATTATAAACAAGACTGACAAAGACATCTTCGTTAACTTAACGCAGACGTTCTTCACCTTGAATGGCTTGGCCAATGAGTATTATCAGGGACGAACCTATTCTACTGCAACCTACAATCAGGTTACCACAACATCGGCTTCCGTAAACAGTATAGCCAAAGGCGTAGGCTATGGTTCAGCAAATGCCTATCTTTCAGGTAGCGGATTTTGGGGAAATGACACCTATTCCTGGAATGGTAACGCTAAATCAACATCAAGCCTGACTAAGTTCATCAAGTCAACAACGCAAAGTGTTACCGTAAAGGAGAAGGAAATTGAGTGTATTCCTGCCAAGAGTTTCAAAGTGTTTGGAACATATTCTGTATCTCCATCTTGGCAACGTACTTGCGATAAAGAAAAGGATTACCCTTCTAAAACGTATCTTCTAGGCTCATATTCGAAGGATAATACTCCTTATACCTTCAATAACCGTATAGCCTACGGATTCGCCAAAAATGATATTGCAGAAAAGCACATAGATAATGTGTTTTGGGTAAAAACCATCACCAACTATTCTGAAAAGTCTGCTACAGAAGACGTGAAGGAAAAGAGTGAGTGTTATGGCATGAAGACCTCTGACAAATTCAAGCGCTTTAAGATTGGCACTCCAAATAAGTTCTATATAGTAGGAACTACTGAAGGTGGCTATTTGATACATTAAGTATTTAGAGAATAATAAGATAAAGGGTGAGCCAAAAATATTCACCCTTTATCCTTTACAAAAGTTCTGATCGATTCATAGCCTAACAATTTTTTCTTTCTGTGCAGCTAGACTGCACTGAAAGAACATACCTTTGCACCAGTGAAACCAAAAACTATAAGATTATGGGACTATTAGATTTCTTGTTTGGGAAGCAAAAGCATCATGCTGCTCCAAATACCAGAAGGCAAAGCCAACGCTACGACCTAGGCTACCATGACGGCTATCGGGATGCCTATGAAGAAGGAACATGTGAAGATTGGGACTGCACCTGTGAAAACCAGGACTTCGATCCATCCGACTCTTCATCTGACAGCTATCCTGATGAAGATACCTTCCAGGAGGATGACTACGATCACTTTGAAGATGATCCGGAATCTGACCCAGAAGCAGAGTATTAACAGTTTTCAAACCAAATCAAAATAAAACCAATATGAACAGACGAAATTTATCTTTCCTTGTGGTGGCAATGCTCACCATGATGTTTTTCTCTTGCTCAAAAACAGAGATCAGACATGGCGTGAAGGCGACTTGGAATATAAGATAGATGCACCAAAAGGTGAATATGAAGTGGAATTGTTGATGGCTAATGTTACTAAGCCAGCAACCCAGTTGCCTAATCTCCTTGCCAGAAGCGATGGAGAAACTTCATCTAAAGATGCAAGATTTGATGTCAGCATTAATGGAGAAATCAAGGAGACTGATTTCACTCCTAGCGATGGACGCCATTATCGCACGGCCTTCAAGCGCAGGTATATTGTAAGAAACAATGAAACGAGCATCCATATACATCTAAAGTCTTTGCAAGGAAAAGCTTTCTTGAATGGCATTAAGATAAGAAAACTCGATTAAAACAAAAGAAGAATAGTTCAGAGCAATCATGTGTTGATTGCTCTGAATCGTTCATAGAGAGCCATAAGTCTTTATCTTGTGGGTAGTTCAAGAAACCAACTTTCAGAAGAAGGGCACCTAGTCCTGTTCCCAAATCCAGGCAGCCCAATCTCCCATCTTAGCCTCAATTTTAGTTACCCAAATATTTTATCTCCGAAGCGGGAGATTAATTTCTGTTTAAAATCGTTTGGGAAATTGCAATCCCTAAACGCATCTTTCTCAATGCTGACAACACCATCTGGAATAACAATACTCTTCAAAGATTCACAACCGATGAATGCCCCTTCTCCAATACTAGTTACACCATCAGGAATAACAACGCTATTCAAAGAAGTGCAACTCAGAAAAGCACCCACAGCAATATGAGTTACACTATTAGAAATAACTAGGCTCTTCAAAGATCTACAACCACTAAATGCATAATCCCCAATGCTGGTAACACTGTCAGGAATGACGAGACTCTCCAAAGATTCAGCCATATTAAATGCCCAATCCCCTATGCTAATTAGACTCTTTGAAAGAACGAGACTATTCAAAGAAAAGCAAAATTCAAACGCTCTATTTCCTATACAAGTCACACTGTCCGGAATAACAATACTCTTCAAAGATTCGCAACCACTAAAAGCACCACTCCCAATGCTAGTTACACCGTCAGGAATTACAATACTCTTCAAGGATTTGCAACCACTAAATGCCATTTTTTCAATACTGGTGACGCCACCAGGAATGACAAGGCTCTCCAAAGATTCGCAAGTACAAAAAGCACCATCCCCTATGCCGGTTACACCATCAGGAATAACAAGACTCTTCAAAGAACGGCAATGCTGGAATACACAAAATCCAATGCTAGTAATACTATTTGGAAGAACAATATTCTTCAATGATTCGCAGTGACTAAATGCACCATCTCCTATACTGACAACACTATCTGGAATGACGAGGCTCGTCAAAGATTCGCAACCGGAAAATGCCCGTGCCCCAATGCTCGTAACATAATCCGGAATGACATATGATGTAATGTCTTTGTCTCTAAACGAGATAATTGTACTTTTATCTTTGTTAAACAACACACCATCTTCAAAGATAAAATTCGGAGACAAACATTTCACTTCTCCATTCCACTTGCAAAAGAGATTACCTTTAATGCTGACAACACTTTCCGGAAGAACGAGATTCTTCAACGAACCACAATCGGCAAATGCACCATTTCCAATGCTGGTAACACCGTCTGGAATAACAAGACTAGCCAGAGAAGAACAACCATAAAATGTTTCATCCCCAATGCTTGTAATACCATCTGGAAGAACAATACTCTTCAAAGAAGAGCAACCGGCAAATGCATATTTTTCAATGCTGACAACACTTTCTGGAATAACAATACTCTTCAATGATTCGCAATAACTAAATGCATCAATCCCAATAACAGTAACACCATCAGGAATAACAACGCTACTCAACGAATCGCATTCAGAAAATACCATGTTACAAATAATCTTTGTCCCCTCTTTTATGGCATAAGTACCCTTAAGCTTTTGTGGAACTTTCAATAGTTTTCTTCCATCTTTGCTGTATTTCACGCCAAATTCATCTGTAATGGCCTCATTTAACTCTGCTTTCGTTGTTTCTGTTGACATATCCTCTACTTTCAACTGACAAGCCCCCAGAGAATCACCATCCACCCAATCCATCAACTCTACCGGATATTTCTCCTCTTTACCTTGACTCAGAACCAAGAGTTCCTTCTCCAGAAACTTCACAGAACTACTGTTGGAAAACGCATCAGCACATCCTTTCTGAGCTTTCGTAAAACACTTGAGAGCATAACATTTCCCGGTAGTCTTGTCCTGCATCTTGAATACCACGGAAGAATCGCCACTGATGTGACAGGGTTCTCCTTGATCGTCTAATACGACAGAAAGGTGAGACAACTTGTCAAGATTATTACCGGCATCTTGAATAGCCTTCATATATTCTAATAGGGTTGGATACTGCATAGCTTTTACAATTAATAATTCGTTTCATATAGCCGTATGAATATACGACATGGCAAAAGTACACATTAAATTTCAAACCAACAAAAAAAACTGAAAAAACCTGATTACTTTTTTCTGAAACTATCTTTTTAAAAAGGCCACCTTACCCTGTTCCCAGAATCAGGCAGCCCAATTTCACATCATAGCCCCCATTATGGTTTCACAAATATTCTATTTCCAAACCGGGAGATTAATTCCTGTTTAAGATCGTTTGGGAAACAACAACCATAAAATGTTTCATCCCCAATGCTGGTAACACTGTCAGGAATAACAAGACTCTTCAAAGATTCGCAACCATAAAATGCCCTAGTCCCAATGCAGATTACACTAGATGGGATGACAATACTTGTCAAGGAATTGCATGCAAAAAAAGCACCTTCTCCAATACTAGTTACTCTATTTGGAATGACAATATCTGTCAAGGAGCTACAACCTTGAAATACCCCCTTCTCTATACTGGTAATATTTTCCGGAATGACGAGGTTCTTCAATGATTCGCAGCCCTCAAATGCATAATCCCAAATGCTAGTAACACTGCCGGGAACAACAAGACTTCCTAAAGAAGAGCAGCCCTGAAATGCCCCTTCTCCAATACGAGTAACACTGTCAGGAATGGTATATGAAGTTGCTTTTATGTCTCTAAACGAGATAATTGTACTTTTGTCTCTATCAAACAAAACATTGTCTTCATAAATAAAGTATGGCGACAGGCATCTCAGTTTACCTGTCCAGCAGTAAAAAGGATCACCTTTAATGTTGACAACACTAGCTGGAATGACAAGACTCTTCAAAGATTCGCAACCGGCGAATGCATCTTCTCCAATACTGGTAACGCCATCAGGTATAACGAGACTTTTCAAAGAATGACAATCTTTAAATACCCTATCCTCTATGCTAGTAACACTGTCGGGAATAACAAGACTTTCTAAAGAAGAACAGCCCTGAAATGCCCCTTCTCCAAGACGAGTTACACCATCAGGAATTTCGAGTTTTTTCAAATAATAACAGTCATTAAAAGCACCATTCCCAATACGAGTTACACTATCCGGAATAACAAGGCTACTCAAAGAACCGCAGCAAAAAAATGCCCTTTCACAAATAATCTTAACCCCCTCTTTTATAGAATAAGTACTATCAAGTTCGTAAGGAGCTTTCAATAGTTTTCTTCCATCTTTGCTATATTTCACACCAAATTCATCTGTGATAGCCTCGTTCAAATCTTCCTCCGTAACTTTTGTTGATAAGTCTTCAATAGGTTGAGACAGATTTGGATTTTCGCCAACAAACAACCTAAAAGAACATGCAGAAAGCTCCTTTCTTGCCAAGGCGAGCATGAAAAGAGAGTAAAGTGTACAGAAGTCTTTATCGCACATCAACCCCTGCAAGGCTGATATGACCTTGCTATTTGATGGAGTGCGATAATCTTTTTCTGAGAAGAGAAGCCTGTCTGATGCACCATAGGTATCTAACAAAGTAAAATTCATGGATATAGCTTTCAAAGACAAGGCGATGCTTGCCAATGAAAAATCATCTATTGTTTCATCGAAATCAACCACAGTGCGCAAAGGATGGCAGAAATCTTTACTACCTACAGATGGAGATTCCCAACCTTTCATAGTAGAAACAAACATTCCATCATAATCCACCAATGTTAGAAAACCATTAGGACGGACTATGATATTGTCTGGAGCAATGTCCCCATGAGCAAAAGATTGAGAGCGGAGCCAAGCTGCCATTACGCCAAAACGAAAACAAAGCATCGACATGACAGATTGATTTTGATAGTTTGCAGCAACAAAAGCTCCCAGAGTATGTCCATCGACCCAATCCATCAACAGTACAGGAAATCTCTCCAATTTATCTTGCCTACAAACCAAGAGTTCCTTTTCCAAATACTTAACTGAAACAACATACTGAGACTCTACAACTTCCAGTTCATCAGCTATCAAGCAATACGCATCAGCACGTCTTTTCTGAGCTTTCGTAAAACACTTGAGAGCATAACATTTCCCGGTAGTCTTGTCCTGCATCTTGAATACCACGGAAGAATCGCCACTGATGTGACAGGGTTCTCCTTGATCGTCTAATACGACAGAAAGGTGAGACAACTTGTCAAGATTATTACCGGCATCTTGAATAGCCTTCATATATTCTAATAGGGTTGGATACTGCATAGCTTTTACAATTAATAATTCGTTTCATATAGCCGTATGAATATACGACATGGCAAAAGTACACATTAAATTTCAAACCAACAAAAGAAACAGCAGAAAACTTATAGAACAGTGCCCAAAAACAAGTTTTTTGCTGATTTCCATAACTCTTTTGCCTAACAACGGGTACTATGCTAAAAGCCACATTGTGCAAGCAATGAATTTAAAACAAGATGATTCTAGGCTCCCAAAAGCCTCCTAAACTACCTTAAAGTGCAGGAAAAAGTTAAATAATCGTTGCTACGCAAATAGATTGCGGAGTTATTTGCTATCTTTGCAACAGAATTTAAAAAGAATAGCTTATGCCAGCAAACAAGAATGCCCTGATAAGGTACAAGACAATAGATAATTGCCTGAGAAACAAGTATCGCCGATGGACCATAGACAACCTGGTGGATGCTTGCTGTGATGCCCTCTATTACATGGAAGGCATCTCAAAAGGCGTGTCTTTGAGAACCGTGCAGGCAGACCTGCAGATCATGCGTAGTGACAAGCTGGGCTACAATGCTCCTATAGAGGTGTATGATGGCAAATACTACCGCTATGCAGACCCCAACTATTCCATCTTCGACATGCCTCTGTCTGAAAACGACTATGAGATCATGAAAGAAGCCGTAGAAATGCTCAAACAGCTGGAGGACTTTGACCACTTCTCGGAAATGGCAGACGTGGTGGGAAGACTGCAAGACAAGCTGTCTATCAGCAAAAGCAACAGAAAGCCCATCATTCACTTTGACTCGATGCCGAACCTCAAAGGCTTGGAACTCCTGAACCCTCTCTACAATTACATAGCCAATAAGCAGACTCTGAGAATCATGTATCAGTCATTCAACGCAAAGGAGGCAAACGAATACATCCTCTACCCTTATCTGCTGAAGGAATACAGAAACAGATGGTTCCTTTTCGGCTCAGTGAAGAAAGACCTGGTCCTGTATAACTTGGCTCTTGACAGAATGGTATCCATTGAACCAATCGAAGAGCCATTCCGTGAGAATCCCAAGTTCGATAGCGAGAAGTTCTTTGACGATGTCATAGGTGTGAGCAAGAATATCGACAACAGACCACGCACCATCAAGTTCTGGGCTTCCAGAGAACAGAGTAAGTATATCCAGACCAAACCCCTTCATCACAGCCAGCAGCTCATCCGAGAAAACAAGGACGGCAGCTGCATCTTCCAGATCTCCGTGGTCATCAACTTCGAGCTCTACTCCGTCCTCATGAGCTATGGCCCAGGAGTAAGAGTCATCTCTCCCCGATGTGCCGTGAGCTATATGAAAGACAAGACAAAGGAAATGGCAGACATCTATGAAGAGCCTTTCCATTTCGAAGAAGGCGACAATTGAAGACAACAATTAAAAAGAAGAAAGAAATGAAAGAACAGAACAATAATCAACCAGAGCAGAACGCCATCCGGGAAAGAATCTGCAAACACCTTCGGGAAATCGAGGAGCTACACCACATCAAGATACTGTATGCCGTAGAATCCGGCAGCAGGGCATGGGGCTTCTCATCTCCTGACAGCGATTGGGATGTACGCTTCGTCTATGTCCATGAACCAGAGTGGTACTTCCATATCGAAGAGCAAAAGGATACCATCGAGCAGATGTTCCCTGATGAAACAGACATGTCCGGCTGGGATCTGAAGAAAGCCCTGCGCCTCTTCAAAAGCTCCAACCCTTCACTCTTTGAATGGCTCCACTCTCCTATCATCTACCAAATGGACGAAACGTTCATCAACGAGATCCGCCAAATGGAAGACCAATATTTCAACAAGGAGAAAGCCATGTTCCACTACAACCATATCTACAAGAAGCATAATGACAGATACATCAAGGACTATGGACTGCCATTGAAGAGATTCCTCTACTACCTCAGAGGTATCCTTGTATGTAAATGGTTATCTGACAAAGGCACCATCCCTCCTGTAAGATTCACAGAACTGGTGGATGCCACCGTAGAGGAACCAGACATGAAAGCAAAAATCGCCCACCTGCTAGAACTCAAAAAGAAAAGCAACGAACATAACCTGGAACCAGTAGATGAGCAGCTCTTCGCTTGGGCACAGGAATGGGCAGAGTTCTACAACCAAAAGGTAGAGCAACTTCACCCTGAGAAAAAGACCAGTCATGATGAGAAGCTCAACAGGCTAATGTACGATACGGTCAAGAGAATGGCCACTCAATACCCCAATTCAATATCTCAATACCCCCAAAAATATCAAAATAAATAAAAAATATAAACAAAATCGCATAAGAAAAGGCTCAAGCCCACATCCCTGCAGGTAAACAGAAATGTGGTTTTGAGCCTTTCTGTTCACCTGAAATCCAAAGCCAAAAGTGGTAATTCTATCAATTTTTGTTCATAGTGAGTGCAATTATTCATGCTGGAAATCCTATATACATGCCATTGAACCAAACTCATATATTGAACAAATCCCCGAATATTACCATATGTATTATATTTACCAAGATTAAGTACCTGATGCTTCTGGAAATCTCAGCCAATGTGCAGGGTATCAAGAAGGCATTGATTGCTAAAGATTTCATAGATATGGATGGAGATTCCGTATCTTTCAACGACCCGTTCTTCAAACTGTGGATCAGAAGAAACATTGAGCAGCTTTGATGGAATAAGAATATATAAGGTATTTTTTTATAAGAAGGTGTGCCATAAGACCTTGGCACACCTTCTTTAAATGAACCGTCATTTTCCCAATTTCAAAATAATATTCTTAGCCTCCAGCATTTTAGATTTTAAAAAATCAGCTAATAAAGATGATTGGTTCTGATGCGGAACCATCGCACTTAACGTTTCACTACACCATAACCACCATTTTTCACCATTTGGCCCCCACAGCCATTTTGCTGCAACAAAAGAATAATCATTTGGAAAACATTTTTCTTCGAAAAGGGAACTGCAATCATCTGTCCATCCGATTTCATCCTTTATCGAGTCAGGAGTTTGAGCCCCTTTAAGAGCAATCAATCCATAGGCATGACCACGCTTTTGAGCATTATCACCACCAACATAAAAATAAATACTTTCATTTTGAGGTAATTTAAA
>ERZ1673741.146-NODE-146-length-94702-cov-35.566220_pt1 | contig 94702 bp, 75 predicted proteins | sample MGYA00580209_ERZ1673741 | MGnify/ENA primary metagenome ERZ1673741 (study PRJEB41218, sample SAMN15661754) | gut metagenome | host: Homo sapiens | place: Canada: London | collected 2015-08-20/2019-03-30 | study: EMG produced TPA metagenomics assembly of... | reverse complement strand
GACATATGGCCCGAATTATGAATTATGAGTTTGAATTATAGCAGACAAGGCAAACTTAGGAGGCTATGGCGTCCCGCCGTAGCCACGCACCCATAAACTTACGGTTGGTTCTATAGAGCGATAGCGCCGCTTTCACATTACTTTACCATCTGTCTCGCTTGCCATACTTGCGCTTGTCGTAGTGCTTGTGGTGCTTGTCGTAGTGCTTGTGATGCTTGTCGTAGTGTTTATGATGCTTGTGGTGCTTCTTTTCGTAGTGCTTATAGTGCTTGTCGCAGTGCTTGTGATGCTTGTCGCAGTGCTTGTAGTGCTTGTGGTGCTTCGGATACTTGTGATAGATGTTGTGGACGTATACGTCGTCACGCCATTCTATCGGGCGATAGAAGTAGTAAGCCTCCTTGAATCTCTGCCATTGTCTCGCTGTGAGCATTCTCCTCAGCTCCCTGTTGCGGCATTCCCATCCGTATGAGTCGATGTCGCGGTAGCTGCGGATGCCGTTGAGATAGTTTAGGTTGATGTTGAGTATACCGTTGCGCTGTGCTTTTGAAAGTCCCAATTCCAGCACCATCTTGTCCGTGATGAAGGTGGCTTCTGCGCGGACGTTGGCAAGTCTCTGTGCGTACGCGGATGTCATCATCATGAATGCCGCTACGATTGCTAATAATGTACGTTTCATAATCCAAATTGGTTTTAAGGGTTATTACTTGGTTTGTTAGTTTTCTGCTGCAAAGATAGCCGATTCCTGTTAATGAAGCAAGGGAAAATCCATAAACGCTCGTATGGTTTTCCCTAAACTGTATAGGGAGTTGCAGCAGCCGTATTGCTGCCATTTCTGAACAGCTGTGAAAATACTGCTTAGACAGACCGAAATTGTTAAAATTGCCAAAATCTGAGTATTTTTATCATAAGTATGTCGTATAGATATTTAAAAATGTGTAATTTTGCAGCTACGTGCCAAAAATGCCGAATAATACAATAATATATAAATATACTACATTACAAAAAAATGAACATTTCATTCGAAAATCCCGACAAAGTGAATGGTCTGTTGACCATCACAGTCGAAGAGGCAGACTTCAAGGACTCTGTCGAGAAGACACTCAAGGACTATCGTAAAAGAGCAAACATCCCCGGCTTCCGTCCGGGTCAGGCCCCGATGGGTCTCATCAAGCGTCAGTTCGGCGTATCTGTACGTTACGACGCAGTTAACAAGTTTGTAGGCGAGCAGCTCTACAAATACATCCAGGACAATAACATCCAGATGCTCGGCGAGCCCCTGCCTTCTGAGAAGCAGGAGACTCCGGCTGACATCGAGAAGCCCGCTCCTTATACATTCGTGTTCGACGTAGCTGTCGCTCCTGAGTTCAAGATTGAGCTCAACGGCCGCAACAAGATCGACCACTACACCATCAAGGCTGATGACAAGCTCATCGACGAGCAGGTGGAGATGTTCCAGGGTCGTGCCGGCAAGTACGAGAAGGCTGAGGAGTATGACGCTGAGAAGAACGACCTTCTCAAGGGCGACCTCCGCGAGCTTGACGCTGAGGGCAACACTAAGGAAGACGGCATCACCGTTGAGGGCGCTGTCCTGATGCCTTCATACATCAAGGTAGACGAGCAGAAGGATCTCTTCAAGGGCTGCAAGCCTGGTGACATCATCACCTTCAACCCCCGCAAGGCTTATCCGGAGGGAGAGGCTGAGATCTCTTCACTTCTCAAGATCGACCGCGAGGTTGCCAAGACTCTCGAGTCTGACTTCAGCTATCAGGTCACTGAGATTCAGCGCTTCGCTAAGGCTGAGCTCGGTCAGGAGCTCTACGACCAGGTATTCGGCGAGGGCGAGGTAAAGAGCGAAGAGGAATTCCGCAACAAGATTGCCGAGACTCTCAAGCCGCAGCTCGAGCAGAACGCTGACTACAAGTTCATGATCGACGTACGCAAGTACTGCGAGGACAAGGTTGACGAGCTGACATGGCCGGACGCACTCCTCAAGCGCATCATGCTCCTTAACAACAAGGACAAGGGCGAGGACTTCGTAGAGAAGAACTACGAGGAGAGCATCAAGCAGCTCAAGTGGCACCTCATCAAGGAGCAGCTCGTTAAGGCTCAGAACATCAAGATTGAGGACGCTGACGTTAAGGCTGCTGCCGTTGAGATGGCTCGCATGCAGTTCGCTCAGTATGGCATGACCAACGTTCCTGACGAGTATGTTGAGAACTATGCTAATGAGCTTCTCAAGAAGCGCGAGGCTGTTGACAACTTCGTAGAGCGTGCCATCGACATCAAGCTCGCTGCTGCCCTCAAGGCTGCCGTAACTCTGAACGAGAAGGAAGTAACTCTCGAGGAGTTCAACGAGATGATGAAGTAATACGATATACTTTTTATCATACAAATACAGTAAAGGCTGTCATGTCGGAGCATCAGATGCTTCACATGACAGCCTTTTTTGTGTTTATGGCTCAGAGAGCTTTCGCTTATTCGGCGTAAAAGAGCTTTCGCTTACTTGGCGTAGAGAGCCACGATGGTTTCATACTTCTCCTGCTTGCCGCTGGTCTGGCGCGGTTCGCCGTTCTCCTTGGCGTAGCTGACGAGCTGTTCGAGTGTGAGTTCGCCCTGCTCGAAGTTGCGTCCCATGCCTTTGTCGAAGCTGGCGTAGCGCTCCTTGAGCATTGCGGGCAGCTCGCTCTCGGTGAGGATTGCGGCAGCGTTCTCCAGGGCGCGTGCCATGGCGTCCATGCCTGAGATGTGTGCGATGAAGATGTCCTCGGGGTCGGTGCTGTTGCGGCGCAGCTTGGCGTCGAAGTTTGAACCGCCGTTGCCGAGTCCGCCGTTGCGGATAACCTGCATCATGGCCTGTGTAAGCTCGAAGTTGTCAATGGGGAACTGGTCGGTGTCCCATCCGTTCTGTGCGTCGCCGCGGTTGGCGTCGATAGATCCGAGCATGCCGTTGTCCACAGCCACAGCCAGCTCGTGCTCGAAGGTGTGACCTGCGAGAGTGGCGTGGTTCACTTCGATGTTCACCTTGAAGTCCTTGTCCAGTCCGTGTGCGCGGAGGAATCCCACAACAGTCTCGGTGTCCACGTCATACTGGTGCTTTGTAGGCTCCATCGGCTTCGGCTCGATGAGGAACGTGCCGTTGAATCCCTTTGATCGTGCATAGTCGCGTGCCATGCGGAGCATCTGTGCCAGGTGTTCCTTCTCACGCTTCTGGTCAGTATTGAGGAGCGACATATATCCCTCGCGTCCTCCCCAGAACACGTAGTTGGTGCCGCCGAGCTTTATGGTGGCGTCAATGGCGTTCTTTATCTGCAAGGCAGCGCGAGCCACGACGTCGAAGTCGGGATTGGTGGCTGCGCCGTTCATGTAGCGCTTGTCAGAGAACACGTTGGCTGTGCCCCAGAGCAGCTTGATGTCCGTGCCCTTCATCTTCTCGAGGGCGTAGTCGGTGATGGCTTTGAGGTTTGCCTCGTATTCGTCGATGTCGTCAGACGGATCGATGAGGTCGACGTCATGGAAGCAGAAATATTCGATGCCGAGCTTCTCCATTATCTCGAAGCCAGCGTCCATCTTGTCCTTGGCACGCTGGAGAGCGTTGTCAGCCTTGTCCCATTCGTAGGCGCGTGTCTGTCCTCCGAACTGGTCGGCTGAAGCCTGACCCAGTGTGTGCCACCATGCCATAGCGAACTTCAGCCAGTCCTTCATCTTCTTGCCCATCACCACCTTCTCGGGCTGATAGTAATGGAATGCCATGACGTTCTTGCTGTCCGGTCCCTCGAAGGGGATTTTTCCGATCTCGGGGAAATACTGTTTTGCCATAATTCTTTTGGTTTTTTGTTGTTTTATTTGGTTCGTATTATTTGATTGTTTCTTCGAGCGTATTCTTCCATCGCGCGTATGCTTCCTGGTATTCGTTGGCGAGCTGCGCTTCAGGATATATTGTGTCGAGCTTCTTCAGCGACGCGAATGCCTCGTTGCTGTCAGCGTAAATGCCGCATCCCATACCCGCACCTCTTGCCGCTCCTAAGCTGCCGTCGGTGTCGTAGAGGTCGATGGTGGCTCCGCTTGTGCTGGCGAGTGTCTGCCTGAATATCGGGCTGAGGAACATGTTGGCTCGTCCGGCATGTATGCGGCTTATCTCCATTCCCATGCCTCGCATCACCTCCATGCCGTAGCAGAACGAGAACACGATGCCCTCCTGCGCTGCACGGATGATGTGGGCGCGGTTGTGCTTGTTGAAGTTGAGCCCGTGGATGGAGCATCCTGTCTCGCGGTTCTCGAGCACGCGCTCGGCGCCGTTGCCGAACGGTATGACGGTCAGTCCTTCGCTGCCCACGGGTACGGTGGCTGCGAGGTCGTTCATCCGGGGGTAGGAGAGGTCTGGTGCGATGTTTCGGCGCACCCATGAGTTGAGACATCCCGTGCCGTTGATGCACAGCAGCACGCCCAGCCTCGTGGCTTCGTCCGTATGATTGACGTGTGCGAAGGTTCCGACGCGGCTCTTCGGGTCGTAGCCCACCTTGCCGAGCACTCCGTATACGACGCCCGACGTGCCAGCCGTGGACGCTATCTCGCCGGGATTGAATACGCCGAGCGACAGCGCATTGTTGGGTTGGTCGCCGGCGCGGTAGGAGATGGGCGTGCCTTCCGCCAGTCCCGTCTCATTGGCTGCCTGTGCCGACACGCGGCTTTGTACGGCAAAGGTAGGCACGGTGTCGCATATCATGTCGGCGCTGATGCCGAGCGCTTCGAGAAGCGGTTCGGAGACGCGTCTTTCCTTGAAGTCCCAGAAGATGCCTTCGGAGAGTCCGGCCACGGTGGTGTTGGGCACGCCGGAGAGCTTCATGGCAATGTAGTCGCCCGGAAGCATAATCTTATATATACGCTTGTAAGTCTCTGGCTCGTTCTCACGCACCCAAGCCAGCTTCGCTGCAGTGAAGTTGCCTGGCGAATTGAGCAGATGCGACAGGCAGAAGTCTTCGCCAAGCTTTGTCAGCGCCTTCTCTCCGTAGCTGACGGCACGTGAGTCGCACCAGATAATGCTGTCGCGTACGGGGCGCAGGTCATGGTCGACGCATACCAGTCCGTGCATCTGGTAGGAAATGCCAATAGCCTTGATGTCGCAACCGCGTGCTCCTGTCTGTCGCATGACCTCAGCCAGTGCGCTCTTTGCGTCGCGCCACCACATCTCCGGATCCTGCTCCGCCCATCCTGTCTTCACAGCTTTAATGGGAGCTTCGTCCGCAGGATAGAAAGCCGATGCTGCACATTCACCGTTGGCTATGTTGACAAGCGAAGCCTTGACGCTGCTGCTGCCCACGTCCAGACCTAACAAATAGTTCGTGTATGTCATGTATGTGTATATTATATAATGTATATTTAGGTTTAATCGGTTTGTGTGTGAATTTAGGCATTATGATGATAAGGCAGTCTTGCACTTCAAAAGTACAAAAAAAATATTAGTATAAAAACGTAATGGGTGTTTTTTCTACACATTTAACATTGCGAAACATAAGCTTCATATCTTGATTTGCGGAGTTGGCAAAATAAAAACATATTTATATTGATTTAATTTGGCAGGGTGGATTTAAATTGTTACTTTTGCCCCATAATAATTAATAAATAATAACGAAAAACATATCGCTATGAAGAAATTTTTACTCGCTTGCGCGTGTGTAGGTTCGCTCGCGCTGTCCTCTGCACAGTCTCTAAACGCCCAGACAATGGTGACACAGTCCTTTCAGGACTTCATGATTTCGGATCCTTACTATGGTGGTGAAACGATGGGAGCTACTGGTTATTTCCAGCATGTATCGTCCAACGGCAAGTATGCTGTAGGCTATGACGATTCGCAGATAAACTTCCAGTTGGGCGGTGCATTCCTTTGGCAGGCTTCTGATCCGACAGAACTTACTCCGCTCGGCCTTACATACAACCGCATCTCGGCTTGCGACGTCTCTAACGACGGCATCATCGTAGGTAGCTTCGAGCAGCGCGAGGATGAGGAGAAGAATGCCGTGGCATATCCTGGATGGCGTACCGTTGACGGCGACTGGCAGCAGCTGCCCGTACCCGCTCACTATTCACAGAAGCAGGCTAAGACTGAGGACTTCGCTGAGGAGGCTCGCGCCATTACCGCTGACGGCAAGTATATAGCCGGAAACCTTAGCCTTAAGGTAGGCGAGAAGGAGATTCTCGAAGGAACGCTTATGGAAATCATTCACGACTCACCGGTGGTGTGGGAGAAGCAGGGCGACTCATACGTTCTCAGCGCCGTGTATGACCAGCTTGGTCAGGCTGGCAAGAACAAGCTGTATGTTGACGGTGAGCTCGTGGAGCAGGCTGATTCGGCTTACTTCACACAGTTCTTGGTTCGCGACATCAGCGACGACGGCAAGACCATGGTGGGTCTGAACGTAGCCGGTAGCGGCGGTTTCAATCCTGCTTTCATCCGCGACGGCGAGCTGGTTCAGCTCTTCAACTGTGGCGACGAGGAAGACGATGAGGGAGAAGACGAGACTACGACTGTAAACTTCAATGGCGGTACGCTCCTCAGCATTGACGCTGAAGGCAATATGTATGGCTATTATGTAGACGCTGACGCAAATCAGATGTACTTCGTATATACTGCTGACGGCAAGCTGGAGTATACTGACGACTTCTATTCATGTGGCGCTAAAGGCAAGCGTATTTCAAGCTCGGCTTATGGCTTGAATCCTGCTTATTGCTGCAGCGCTGACGGCAAGGTAGTAGCTGGTGGTGGAGTTACTTCTGACGGTCAGGTTGCGTTTAACTATCCGGCTATCTGCTACGACGAGTCGGTTACTTCCGTTAAGACTATCGACAGCATCCGCAAGGACGTGAACGTAAGATTCTCTGGTCGCAACTTCGTTTACATCACAGGCGAGTATAGCTCTGCAGACGTATACGCTGCAGACGGCACTCTCGTTTCTCGCGTAGGTCAGGGCACACCGGTTAACCTCTCTGGTCGCTCAGCTGGCACATACGTCGTTAAGGTGCAGACTGCTGACGGTGTGAAGACCTTCAAGGTGGCTAAGTAATAAGACACATTCTAACGGATGTTTACCCCAACATTAACTGAAACAAAACGTATGAACCTTACATTAAATAAGGAAATAAGAATCATGGGCTTCGTGCTCATGATTCTTTTTGGTATTAGGGCGTATGCTGCGGAAGCTACGCTCACCATAGGCAACAACAAGAATTCGCTCACAAATTATGAGTCGGTTAAGGGCGGCAAGGCAGGTGCGGCGCTCTTCTTCGACGCTGCGTATATGTCTGCATACAAGGGTTGTCGGCTTACGGAAGTGAAGATTGGCGTGTCGGACAAGACCACGGACGGCGCCATCACCATTTTCCTCAGCCATGCCATTGGCGAGGAACCTTTCTATAAGGAGACGGTGGACGCGTCGAAGAGCAGATGGAACACCTTTACGCTTGCTACGCCTTACGTGGTGGACGGGTCGGATTTATGTATCGGTTACACCTTGGACGGAGTCAAGTATGCTTGTTACGGCAACGCCCTGGTGCGCAATCGTGAGTATGTTCTCGATAAAGACGGAGCATGGGCAGAGTATGACGGACCCTACAGCGCTTCGCTTTTAGCTACGCTTAGCGGCGATATGCCGGAGCATAACGTAAGATTGGGTGCCACCAATATGCCTGAATATGTACGTACGGGTGAGGTGATGGACATCTTCGGCTACTTCCAGAATCTTGGTGTGTCTACGGTTAACAGTCTTACTCTCGCTCTATACGACGGCGATAACGAATTGTGCGAAGAGCGTGTAGGCGATCTTAATGTTGCTCCGCGCCGCGAAGGATCGTTCGTGCTATCCACAATGAAGCTTAATGCTGCGGGCGACTGCAGTCTGCGCTTGCGTATAAAGGCAGTCAATGATGGCGTTGACGCTGTGGAAACGGACAACTGGACTGAGGCGCAGAATGTAATGTGTCGCGACAGTTACGTACAGCGTAAGGTGTTGCTTGAACTCTTCTCCACAGAGAGATGCACGGCTTGCCCGGAGGCTCACCATGCCATTGACGCAGTTACGCCAGACATGCCCGACCTCATAGAGGTAGGTCATCACGCCGGATTCTATACGGACCAGTTCACGATTGACGAGAGCGTGACGTATGAATGGTTCTATCCCTCTTACCACGTCTTCGCTCCGGCTATGCTTATTGACCGTATGGACATGCGCAACGCTTTCCCAAGTCTGTTTAAGTATGAGACGCCGATAATGAGTGCGTCTGCCACTAACCTCAAGGCGCTCTACGCTCTTGAACAGAAGCGTCCCGCACTTGTGACAGTGGACTTGACTACAGACTGGAATCCTTCATCGCGCAGCCTTGGCATCGACGTCTCAGGCGAGCAACTGTTGCCCATCGCCACTCCTGACAGCCTTCGCCTCTACGTATTCCTGACCGAGGACAGCCTCTACAGCACGTCGCAGGCAGGAGCAAGCAGCGGATTCTATCATCGTCATGTTCCTCGCAAGTCGCTCACGCCGGCATGGGGTGAGAAGGTGGACGTAACGGCTGGCTATAACTGCCATTTCGACGTTACGCTTAATGATGAGTGGGACGAGAAGCACATGAGAGTGGTGGCGTTTGTAGCCAACTATAACTCAACGGATCCATGCGATTGCTCCGTTCTCAATGCCGCCAAGCGCGACATCATTGCCAAGACATCCGGCATCGGCAGCATATCGCAAGACTCTTCATCGTCCGACGCCTGGATGATAACGGACCTCGCTGGCAGAACTGTCGCAAGAGGGCAGGGCAGCGCCTCGCTCACCGCAGCATACAACGCCCTGAATAAGGGAATGTATGTGGTGAAGGTTGGAGAGAAGAGCTGTAAGAGAGTTTTGAATTAGGAGTTTTGAGTTATTCAATTAAGAATTAAAACTTATAAGATAAGCAAACGGGATAAACTGTAAGAGTTGCGGAAAGCTAAATCACGCAACTCATACAGTTTATCCCGTTTCCTCGTTTATACTATATTATAAATTCAAAAATGAATAATTATAAATTCAAAATTGAATAACTCAAAATCGCAGGCGAAGCCGAGAATAATTCAAAACTCAAAATTCAAAACTCCTAATTCTTATTCCCCATTTCCACTCTCTTCACCTTCTTGAAGAGTTCGGATGCGAACACGAGGTCGTTGAGCTTTTCGTTAGTTGAGCCCATCACGTCGTCCTTGGTGCCCTGCCATTCCTTATGACCCTGATAGATGAAGAGGATATTCTCACCAATGCCCATCACGGAGTTCATGTCGTGAGTGTTGATGATGGTAGTGATGTTATAGTCCTTGGTGATGGACGAGAGCAGTTCGTCGATGACGAGCGACGTATGCGGGTCGAGACCTGAGTTAGGCTCGTCGCAGAACAGATACTTCGGGTTGAGCACGATGGCGCGGGCTATAGCCACACGCTTCTGCATACCGCCCGATATCTCACCCGGATATTTGTTCTGAGCGTCTATAAGATTTACGCGGTCGAGGCATTCCTGAGCGCGTCGAACGCGGTCGCGATAGTTCATAGAAGAGAACATATCGAGCGGGAACATCACGTTCTCCAGCACAGTGAGCGAGTCGAAGAGAGCCGCTGACTGGAATATCATGCCCATCTCGCGGCGCATCAGCACTTTTTCATTCTTCGTCATAGCCACGAAGTTTCGGTTGTCGTAGAGCACTTCGCCGCTTGTAGGCGTAAGCAGCCCCACGAGGTTCTTCATCAGAACCGTCTTACCGGAGCCGCTTTGTCCGATGATGAGGTTGGTCTTGCCGTCCTCGAAGACGGCGTTAATGTCCTTGAGGACTTCCTTGTCCCCGAACGACTTGCATAGATGTTTTATTTCGATCATGAGATAAGTCTTTATTTTAGCTGAGAAGCTGGGTGAGGAAAACGTCCGAGAACAATATCAACACGCTGGAACTGACCACTGCGTCCGTACTTGCCTTGCCCACTTCCACGGATCCGCCTTCCACGGAATAGCCGTAGAAGCTCGATACGCTTGAGATGATGAAGGCGAAGACGAGGCTCTTGATGATACTCATCCACATAAACCAGGAGTTGAACGAGTGCTGCAGACCGAGTGTGAGGTCCTCAGGCGATAGGATATGTCCGACGTACGCTGTGCCGTAAGCACCGAGAATGCCCGTCGCAGAAGAGAATATCACGAGGAAAGGCATGATGGTCACCAGTCCTAATATCTTCGGCAGGATGAGGTAGTTGGCTGAGTTGACGCCCATGATGTCGAGAGCGTCAATCTGCTGTGTCACGCGCATCGTGCCAAGTTCAGAGGCGATGTTCGATCCCACCTTGCCGGCAAGGATCAGACACATGATACTTGAGGAGAACTCGAGGAGCAGAATCTCACGCGTCGTATAGCCCGACACCCAGCGTGGCATCCACGGACTCTGGATGTTCAGCTTCATCTGGATGCAGATAACGGCTCCGATGAAGAACGATATGAGCAGCACGATGCCGATAGAGTCGACGCCCAGCGACGACATCTCCTTGGCATACTGCTTGAGGAACATGCGCATGCGCTCAGGACGAGCGATGGAGCGACCCATAAGTATAAGGTAGCGTCCGAGTGTGTTCAACGATTTCAATATAAACATAATCTGTTGTTCTTATATATATAGCAAATGCAAAAGTAGCAATAAAAAGGTAGAAACTATTTCTTCGACGTGAGTTTTTTTCATATCCGAAAGTTTTTATTAAAATAAATAACGTAACTTTGCATATCATAGGCATATTATACAACGACAATGGAACAAAACGATATATCAGAAGAGCGCCCGCATTGCATGGTGCTCCGCACCGAGGGACTTGTCAAGCGTTACGGCAAGCGTACGGTTGTCAACGACGTGTCGATAAACGTGCGTCAGGGAGAGATTGTTGGTCTGCTCGGTCCTAACGGAGCCGGAAAGACCACATCGTTCTATATGACGACAGGACTTATCGTCCCGAACGCCGGTCATATCTTCCTTGACCAGCATGACATCACCGACTATCCCGTATATAAGCGTGCCCGCGCCGGCATCGGCTACCTCCCGCAGGAGGCGAGCGTATTCCGCAAGCTCAGCGTGGAGGACAACATCATGTCCGTACTGGAGATGACAAAGCTCTCGCGCAAGGAGCAGCTTGAGAAGCTGGAGAGCCTTATCGCCGACTTCAATCTTGGCAAGGTGCGCCGCAACAAGGGCGACCAGCTCTCCGGTGGAGAGCGACGCCGTACGGAGATTGCGCGATGCTTGGCCATCGACCCGAAGTTCATCATGCTGGACGAGCCGTTCGCAGGTGTCGACCCTATCGCCGTGGAGGAGATCCAGCACGTGGTGTGGCGACTCAAATACCGCAACATCGGTATTCTCATTACTGACCATAACGTACAGGAGACACTCACCATCACCGACCGTGCCTACCTCCTCTTCGAGGGACGCATCCTCTTTCAGGGCAAGCCGGAGGAGCTGGCAGAGAACCGCATCGTGAAGGAGAAGTATCTCGGCTCCACCTTCGTGCTCAGAAAGAAGGACTTCCAGCTCCTCGACGAGCAAAAGCGCAAGCGCGATCAGGAACGCGAGCTGAACGACTGATAAATAATAAATACCAAATAATAAATACTAAATAACAAAGTGAACTTCCTACTTGTTTCCGACATACACGGCTGCTTGCCAGCCCTTGAGCGTGTGCTCGACTTCTATGAGCGCGGCTCTTACGACATGCTTTTCATCCTTGGCGACATCCTCAACTACGGACCGCGCAACCGCATACCTGAGGGAATCGACCCCAAGGGAATCGTCGAGCGACTTAACGCCATGAAGGATCAGATTGTTGCCGTGCGTGGCAACTGCGACGCTGAGGTGGATCAGATGCTGCTCCAGTTCCCCATCATGGCTGACTACGCCCTCGTTGTGGAAGGTGGCAGACGCTTCTTCCTCACACACGGACACGTCTATAACGAGGACAACGCTCCTGTGATGAAGAACGATGTCTTCGTTTACGGACATACACACCTGTGGAAGCTCGAGCCAACCGACGACAACCGCATCGTCTGCAACCTCGGCTCCATCACTTTCCCCAAGGGAGGCAACGTACCGACGTTCGCCACTTATGAGGACGGCGTGATGGCTGTGCGCACAATGGACGGCGATGTGTTGAAGGAAGTAAAGTTATAAGAAAGAGGCAGTAAAAGCAGAAGAAAGCGGAAAAACAGCTCTAAAAAGAGGAATTTTATACAAATGTAAGTTTTTTCTCTTGATTTATTTTGCTATCATATAAAATTGAACTATCTTTGCAGAAGAAACGGCTGAGACCTTTACAAAATGTCAAAAAGAGTTTTGTCTTCTGCATTAGGTTGGCCCTTTCTTTACATCAAGAATCAATAATCATCATATAACATAACGACCTCGATATAATAAAACCAAGAACACACACATGCATCAGATGTGGATGTGCCGACGTGCGCGGAAATGTCGAACGGTGCAGGAAAAGTAAATTACCTTTAACAATCACCTATTTTTTACCTTCTCAAAGAATAAAAACTTATAGTCATCACAATTTACTATTAATTACACAACAGCCACGGTGCAGATGATGCAACGTGGCTGACCTTTTTTATGGCTTATATACTGAGACTCTATATAAACAAAACGTGAGCGACGCGGGCTGTTGGTTCAGCTTGCGTCGCTCACGTTTTGTTTGTTTATGCCGTTCTCTTATTTCATCATCCAGTTGCCTTCCACCAATGCCATCGGCACCACTATCTCCTCCTTTGTGCTGTCCTTGAAGCACAGCACGAGGAAGGCGTGACCCGTGTGGCGTGCGGTGTCGGCTTTCGCCCCTGCCACCTTTACGGCTGCCAGTCCACCGTGGTCCTCCTTCATCTGCGCGGCATACTGCTTAGCGTTCACTATGAGCTGCTCACGGTAGCTGCCGGGGATGCTGTCAGGCTGATAGAAGCCGTCGGTGTAAGCCTCGTACTTTCCCTCTATGAGGTAGTCGTAGTAAGCCTTGGCGGTGCGTCCCGCCAGTTCCTCCGGCTTCTGTCCTTCCGTCTTGTGGCACGACAGCATGCAAAGAGTGACGAACGACAAGGACAGGCATACAAGCGTATTTCTCATCCTGTTCATCCTTTCCGTGTCTTAGGGTTTACTTCTGACGAATGAAGACATTTATCGGGCAACCGTGCATCGACCAGTTCTCGCGAATCTTGTTCTCGAGGAAGCGGCGATACGGCTCCTTGATATACTGCGGCAGGTTGGCGTAGAACACGAACGAAGGAATCTGCGTGTTAGGCAACTGCGTGCAATACTTGATCTTGATGTACTTGCCCTTCGTTGATGGTGGCGGGTAAGCCTCGATGAGCGGCAGCATCACCTCGTTGAGCTTCGATGTGCCCACGTGAGCCTTGCGGTTCAGATAAACCTGCTTGGCGGTCTCGAGCACCTTGAAGATGCGCTGCTTTGTGAGAGCCGAAGCGAAGACGATGGGGAAGTCGACGAACGGAGCCATGCGCTGACGGATGGCGTTCTCGAAGGTCTTGATGACAGTCTGGTCCTTGTTCTCCACGAGGTCCCACTTGTTCACCACCACCACGAGCGACTTGTTGTTGCGCTGGATGAGCTGGAAGATGTTCATGTCCTGTGCCTCGATGCCTCGTGTGGCGTCAATCATGAGGATGCATACGTCCGAGTTTTCGATGGCGCGGATTGATCGCATCACGGAATAGAACTCCAGGTCCTCCGACACCTTGTTCTTGCGGCGTATACCTGCTGTGTCAACAAGGTAGAAGTCGAATCCGAACTTGTCGAAGCGTGTGTAGATAGAGTCGCGTGTGGTGCCGGCAATCTCCGTTACGATGTTGCGCTCCTCGCCGATGAAGGCGTTGATGATGGAACTCTTGCCGGCGTTAGGACGTCCTACGACGGCGAAGCGTGGAATGCCCTCTTCGATGAGTTCGCCGGTGTCTGCCTTCAGCTTCGAGAGCACGAGGTCGAGCAGGTCGCCCGTGCCGCTACCCGTTGCCGAGGAGATGCACTGCGGCTCGCCGAGTCCGAGCGAATAAAATTCGGCTGCGTCGTAAATCTGGTCGTTGTTGTCCGTCTTGTTGGCAACGAGGATAACGGGGAGCTTCGTGCGGCGCAGAATCTGAGCCACGTCCTGGTCCCAGTCAGTCAGTCCGGTCTGTACGTCTACGAGGAAGAGCACGAGGTCTGCCTCTTCTGTTGCCACGATCACCTGCTTGCGGATGGCGTCCTCGAAGATGTCGTCGCTCTTCACCACCCATCCGCCGGTGTCTACAACTGAAAACTCGCGACCGTTCCACTCGCACTTGCCGTACTGACGGTCACGTGTGGTGCCTGCTGTGTCGCTGACGATGGCCTGACGAGTCTTGGTCAGGCGGTTGAATAGTGTTGACTTGCCCACGTTAGGGCGTCCCACTATTGCCACTAAATTTGCCATATTGGTGTATTAGTCATTTTCCCTCCCATCGACGGGAGGTCTTGGATGTGGTCTGTGCATCCGAGTTGATAATTTGCCGAAGCTGACCTCACTCCGGCCCTCGCCTCTCTGGCGAGAGTGTCCCCTCTTTGCTATTCAGGGGAAGGGGCGGCGCGTGCCGCCTATTCCGGATTATATCCGAAGTTATCGAGTTCTCTTTTAGAGCTTCTCCAGTCCTTATCCACCTTCACGAAGGTGTGCAGGTATACGCTTTTGCCGAAGAACTTCTCCAGCGCCTTTCTTGCCTCCGTCGACATCTTCTTCAGCGCCACGCCCTGGTGTCCGATGATGATGCCCTTCTGCGAGTCGCGCTCCACGTAGATTACGGCGTGGATGTCGATATTGCGGTCGGTCTCCTTGAACGAATCCACCTTCACCTCCACCGAGTAAGGAATCTCCTTGTCATAGTAGAGCAGAATCTTCTCGCGGATTATCTCCGAAACGAAGAAGCGGGCGGGCTTGTCCGTCAGCTGGTCCTTGTCGAAGAATGGGGGCGAGTCGGGCAGAAGCTCCTTGATGCGTCGCATCAGCATGTCCACACCGAACTTGTTCTTAGCCGATATCGGGAGAATCTCGGCGTTGGGAAGCAGCGAGTGCCAGCGTTCCACGGTGTCGCCGAGCGTCTTCTGGTCGCTCTGGTCAATCTTGTTGATAAGGAGGAGCACGGGGATGGTCATCTTCTTCACCTTGTCGAGGAAATCCTCGTTCTTTTCGGGGTTCTCCACGACGTCCGTCACGTAGAGCAGGACGTCAGCGTCCTGCAGCGCCGACTCAGAGAAGGCGAGCATCGACTCCTGCAGCTTGTAGTTGGGCTTGAGCACGCCCGGGGTGTCGGAGAAGACAATCTGTGCGTCCTCTTCGTTTACGATGCCCATGATGCGGTGGCGCGTGGTCTGCGCCTTGAACGTGGCGATACTGATGCGTTCGCCTACGAGCTGGTTCATGAGCGTTGATTTGCCGACATTAGGATTGCCGACTATGTTTACGAATCCTGCTTTGTGCATATAAGAAATAAGAAATAGTACTATATGGTGCAAAGATACCTCTTTTTTTTTCTGCATACGCGCTTTCGTGCGTACATATTAAATGTTTTTTATTTATTTTATCCGTTGACTTGCAGAAAGGAGATAAAAAAAGGCGCGCCACAATCACTCGTGACGCGCCTTTAAAAGCGTTATGAGGTGGGTGGTGATGGATTCGAACCACCGAAGGCATAGCCAGCAGATTTACAGTCTGCCCCATTTGGCCACTCTGGTAACCACCCTTGCTTTTTTAAAGCGAGTGCAAAGGTAGTAATAATTTTTGAATTACAAAGCAAAAACGTGATTTTTTTGTTTCGTAGCGTGTTTTTTTTCGTGATATAAGCCCTATTCTCTTACAAAACCGCTACTTTTGTGACATCATTCAATTTTCAATGTTGTCTCACTTCGTTCGATGTGAGCATTCATATCGTACGATATAAGCATTCACATCGTTCGATATGAGCATGTACATCGTTCGATATGAATATTCATATCGTTCGGTGTGAGGTGACAAAAGTGGCGGTTTCGGATAACTGAAGTGGCGGTATGAGGTCACAAAGGTGACGAGTTTGCAGTGGGTTTCATTATATAGATATGTTATTAGACATGAAGAACATGTGCTGAGAGGTTACCAAATACACGTCGAAAGTTAAATAACTTTAAATATTACGCTTTGTGAGCTGTCTTGTTTTTGTATATAATAAATAATGAGTAATTTTGCGGACCGATTATTCGGGGATACACTTAGAGTCCCCTGCATGAGGGTGTTAATAGCGTTCGCTAAAGAATAGGCCAAGCGGCGTGGTTAGTGAATCGCTCGTGCAAAAAAGAAGAAACGTTTTTTAGTAGTAATTTTTAAATTAAACAATGAACACTTTAAGTTACAAGACTATTTCCGCTAACAAGGAAACAGCTAAGAAGGAGTGGGTGGTAATCGATGCCACAGACCAGGTAGTAGGTCGTCTCTGCTCTAAGGTAGCAAAGCTCATCCGCGGAAAGTACAAGCCCAACTTCACTCCTCACGTAGACTGTGGAGACAACGTTATCATCATCAACGCAGCTAAGGCTGTCTTCACCGGTAAGAAGGAGACAGACAAGGTCTACACACGTTATACTGGCTATCCTGGTGGACAGCGCTTCAACACTCCCGCTGAGCTTCGCAAGCGTCCGGACGGCATGGACAAGATCATCCGTCACGCCGTAAAGGGCATGCTCCCCAAGGGCCCGCTCGGTCGTCGTCTTATCGACAACCTCTATGTATATGACGGTACAGAGCACAAGCACGAGGCACAGCAGCCGAAGGCTATCGATATTAACCAGTATAAATAAAGCAAGAAGATGGAAATGATTAATGCAATTGGTCGCCGTAAGAGTGCCGTAGCTCGTGTATATCTCACAGAGGGCACCGGTAAGATCACAATCAACAAGGTAGAACTCGCAAAGTACTTCCCATCAGCAATCCTGCAGTACGTTATTAAGCAGCCGCTGCTCCTGCTCGGTGCGGAAGAGAAATATGATATCAAGTGCAACCTCGACGGTGGCGGCTTCACAGGTCAGAGCCAGGCTCTCCGCCTCGCTATCGCCCGTGCGCTCGTAAAGGTTGACGCAGAAGACAAGAAGGCTCTCAAGGCACAGGGCTTCCTCACTCGCGACTCTCGTGAGGTTGAGCGTAAGAAGCCGGGTCAGCCGAAGGCACGCCGTCGCTTCCAGTTCAGCAAGCGTTAATATTCGGACACTGGCTGACACACATTATTATATATGTGTGGCTTGAAGCACAGAACCCGAAGTTTAGCATCCAAACCCATAAGACCGAAGAGTGTCGTTCACAATTCGTTACTCATGGGCTGGTTCAATTCAACTAAAAGGAAAGTAAACAAATTAATCAGAACAAAGAAATGTCAAGAACTAATTTTGACCAGTTGTTAGAGGCAGGCTGTCACTTTGGCCACCTCCGTCGTAAGTGGAATCCCGCAATGGCTCCTTACATCTTCATGGAGCGCAACGGCATTCATATCATCGATCTGCACAAGACCGTAGCCAAGGTTGACGAGGCTGCTGAGGCTCTCAAGCAGATTGCAAAGTCAGGCAAGAAGATCCTGTTCGTCGCTACTAAAAAACAAGCTAAGGACATCGTTGCTGAGAAGGCAGCGAGCGTAAACATGCCTTACGTTATCGAGCGTTGGCCGGGCGGTATGCTCACCAACTTCCCGACAATCCGCAAGGCTGTTAAGAAAATGGCGAACATCGACAAGCTCATGAACGACGGAACATTCTCAAAGCTCTCTAAGCGTGAGCTTCTGCAGGTGACACGTCAGCGCGCTAAGCTGGAGAAGAACCTCGGTTCTATCGCTGACTTGACTCGCCTTCCGAGCGCTTTGTTCGTTGTCGACGTGATGAAGGAGAACATCGCAGTGAAGGAGGCTAACCGCCTCGGTATCCCTGTGTTTGCTATGGTGGACACCAACTCTGATCCCCGCAACCTCGACTACATCATCCCGGCTAACGACGACGCTAAGGATTCTATCGACGTTATCCTCTCAGCTTGCTGCGGTGCTATCGCAGAGGGTCTTGAGGAGCGCAAGGTAGAGAAGGCTGACGAGAAGGCAGCTGCTGAGCAGAAGGAGGGCAAGGCTCCCCGTAAGGCTCGCAAGGAGGAGACTCCTGCTGAGAACGCAGAGTAATCTTACATAAATAATATAAAGATCGGAAATTCTTTAATTCGTAAATCCAAGGTTTTAGAATGGAGAATTTCCGATTTTTGGGTTAAAGGCGTTATCCCCCAAGGATGTCAGCGCGAAGACCCGACCCCAACAGATAATAAATATTAATTACTAAATAATAAATTAACAAAATGGCTATTTCAATTGAAGACATCAAGAAACTTCGTGCCATGACTGGTGCTGGTCTTGCAGACGTAAAGAAGGCCCTCACTGAGGCAGAAGGTGATTTCGATAAGGCAAAGGAGTTGCTCCGTGAGCGTGGACTCGCTATCGCTGCTAAGCGTTCTGACCGCGAGACATCTAACGGTTGTGTTCTCGTTAAGAACGTTGACGGCTTTGCTGCCATGATCGCTCTCAAGTGCGAGACCGACTTCGTTGCTAACGGTGCTGACTTCGTTAAGCTTACATCTGACATTCTCGACGCTGCCATCGCTGCAAAGTGCCACACTCTCGACGAGGTGAAGGCTCTCAAGCTCGGTGAGGGTGACGTTCAGGCTGCTGTCACACAGCGCTCTGGTATCACTGGCGAGAAGATGGAGCTCGACGGCTATGAGGTACTCGAGGGTGAGAACATCCAGGTTTATGACCACATGGGCAAGCACACTCTCTGCACAATGGTACAGCTCAACCAGAACAACGAGGACGCTGGTCACAAGGTAGCTATGCAGGTGGCTGCTATGAAGCCTATCGCTCTCGACGAGGCTTCTGTTCCCCAGGCAGTTAAGGATGAGGAGTACAAGGTTGCTGTTCAGAAGACTAAGGAGGAGCAGGTAGAGAAGGCAGTTGAGGTAGCTCTTAAGAAGGCTGGTCTCAATCCTAACCACTTCGACTCTGAGGACCACATCGAGTCAAACCAGGGCAAGGGCTGGATCACAGCTGAGGACGTTGCCAAGTTCCGCGAGATCAAGGAGACTGTCTCTGCAGAGAAGGCTGCTAACCTCAACGAGAACATGATCCAGAACATCGCTAAGGGTCGTGTAGGCAAGTTCCTCAAGGAGAACTGCCTCGTTTGCCAGGAGTTCCAGTTCGGCGACGGCGACAAGCAGAGCGTTGCTGACTACCTCAAGAAGCAGGACAAGGAGCTGAAGATCGTTGCTTACAAGCGCTTCACTCTCGCTGCTGAGTAATTCGCGTAATTACACACAAACCATTATACGAGCCGTGAGGAGTAGAAACTCTTTCACGGCTTTTTCTTTAAATATATCCTGTACAACCGATTACTGAAAGAAGAAATGAAGATTTTTGCTGTAGGTATGAACTACCTCGAACACAATAAAGAGCTACATGGAGCGTTATATAAACCGGAGAGTCCTGTGATTTTCCTCAAGGCGGACTCGGCTCTGCTTAAGGACCACAAGCCATTCTTCATCCCTGACCACCTCGGACGCATCGACTATGAGACCGAACTGGTGGTGAGAATATCGAAGTTGGGAAAGACCATCCCGCAGCGATTCGCACATCGCTATTACGACGCCGTAACCGTAGGCATCGACTTTACGGCGCGCGAGCTGCAGCAGAAGCTGCGCGAGGAAGGCAAGCCCTGGGACCTCTGCAAGGGATTCGACGGAGCTGCCGCCATCGGCGAGTGGGTGCCGGTGGAGAAATTCCGCGACATCCAAGCCATACATTTCCATCTGGACATTAACGGAAAGACGGTGCAGGAGGGATGTACGTCAGACATGCTCTACAAGGTGGACGAGCTTATCGCCTACATCTCACAGTACTTCACGCTCAAGACGGGCGACATCCTCTACACGGGAACGCCGGCAGGAGTGGGTCCGGTCCATATTGACGATAAGCTGGAAGGCTACGTTGAGGACCGTAAGGTGCTGCAGTTCAACTGCAAGTAACGCTCCGCCACAATTCTTATTATTATCAGAACAAAACGAAACACACTACTATGCGCAAAGCCATAATGCTGATTACGCTGGTCATGACCGCCATGCACGCCATGTCGCAGCAGTTCATACATCTTACAGACGAGCAGCTACGGATTGACTCGGTGAGAGTCCCGTCCTACACGCAGACCACGCCCCTTGACGGTGCGTGGCGCGACTCATCGTATGTGGTCAGCATTGTGTATCCCGAGTTCAGGGACATGACAGCGCAGGAAGCCGCCGACTATCTTCGTCATAACGCCCTGAAGCCCGGCGAGATGCCCAGTCTGCATACTGCGGTATCGTACGACCGCAAGAGTCCGTCACTCTATACGTCGTTCAGCCCCGTGGTTTTCCGCGACGGGAAGTATCAGGTGCTCACCAGCTTCATGCTCCGTCGTGAGGCAAAGGCTTCGTCCACAGGAGGAGCAGACACCATCGCGCATGCCAAGCGCTACGCTGCTCACAGCGTCCTGCGCAAGGGCGATTGGGCAAAGATACGCGTGCCGTCCACCGGAGTCTATCAGATTACGGAGTCGCTCATCCGTCAGGCAGGATTCTCCAATCCCTCCAAGGTGAAGATTTACGGCTATGGCGGCAATCTTCACAGCGAGGTGCTCACACCCTCAGACCTCATTGAGAAGGACGACCTCAAGGAAGTGGCAACGTGCGACGTGGGCGGAAAGCGTCTTTTTTATGCCCTCGGCCCCGTTTCGTGGGAGAACAACAAGTCGGAACGCCGCACCCGCAACTATTTCTCAGACTATGGCTATTACTTCCTTACGGAGAGCGACGGCGAACCGTTGAAGGTGGATTCGGCATCCTTCGTGTCCTCGTTCTATCCCTCACCTTATTATTATCACGACCTTTACGAGAAGGACGGACATGCCTGGTATTCAGGCGGACGCAATCTTTACGACCCTACAGCCGTCGCTGTGGGTGGCACTTACACGGCAGAGCTTGCCGCCAACCCCAACGCGCGTCAGGCAGTGCTTTCCGTGAACGTATCGACGAAGACTGGATGTAAGGTGCAGGTGGCTTTCAACGACTCCATTGTGGGCACATTGTCGCCGAAAATCAGCAACTCAGACTATGATTTCGGTGCCGAAGTAGCTGCCATATATAAGGTGAAAAACCTTTCCAATGAAAAGAATATCGTGAAGTTCACGGTCCTTTCCACGCTTACGGCATCATCGCCAATGCGCCTCGATTATGCCTCGCTTGCTTACGACAATCCTCTTCCCGCTCCCGATCTGCGGTCTGCAAACATCCCCACACCACAATATGTATATCGCATAACCAATCAGGACCATCATGCCGACCCGCAGGCAGACATGGTGATTATCATCCCCACATCGCAGAAGCTCCGTCCGCAGGCAGAGAGGCTGAAGGCTTACCGTGAGCAGAAAGACTCGTTGAGAGTGAACATTGTGCCAGCTGACGAGCTTTACAACGAGTTCAGCAGCGGTACACCGGACGTGTCGGCGTACCGCCGTTATCTGAAAATGCTCTACGACCGCGCCACCACCGCAGCCGACCAGCCGCGTTATCTTGTCCTCTTCGGCAACAGCGTCTGGGACAACCGTATGCTTACGCCTGCCTGTCGCAGCCTTAATCCCGATGACCACCTCCTCGTCTTCGAAAGCGAGAACTCACTCAATAAGGTGACTTGCTATATGGACGACGGCTTCTCATGTATGCTTGACGATGGAGAGGGTGCCAAGCCGCTCTCTGTAGACAAGCTGGATGTGGCTGTAGGACGCTTCCCCGTCAATACTGTGGAGGAAGCGAAGGTGATGATTGACAAGATGATGGCTTACGAGGCAAATCAGAACGGTGGCGCATGGCAGAACACCATAATGGTTATGGGCGACGACGGCGACAGCAATCAGCACATGGAAGACGCCAATAGAGTGGCTGACCAGATTATATCAGTCCATCCAGGATTCTATGTCAAGAAGGTTATGTGGGATTCGTACACCCGTGAGACCACAGCGTCAGGCAATTCATATCCTGAAGTTACGAAGCTTGTAAAGGCGCAGCAGGAGCAGGGAGCGCTCATCATGAACTATGCCGGACACGGTTCGGAGATTCAGATATCGCACGAGAAAGTTCTGCGAATCAACGACTTCAAGTCGTTCACCAACACCAGTCTGCCGCTTTGGGTGACGGCGTCGTGCGACATCATGCCCTTCGACGGTGTGGACGAGACCATCGGCGAGACGGCTGTGCTGAACGAGAAGGGTGGAGCAGTGGCGTTCTACGGCACCACACGTACCGTATATGCCAGCCAGAATACCCGCCTTAACCTCGCGTTTATGAAGCACGTGCTCACCTACGAGGACGACGGACGCCCCATTACCATCGGCGAAGCCCAAAGAAGAGCCAAGAACATGAATTCGGATTCGGGCTTTGCGAAGAACTCGCTACAGTACTCGCTGTTTGGCGATCCTGCCATGCGACTCAACTTGCCGACCGCGCAAGTGGCTATCGACTCCATCGCTGGGGTGGATGTCACGAACGGAAAGAATGCTCATATAAAGGCAGGACAGGTGATAACGGTCACAGGACACATAGTCGATAATGACGATTTCAGCGGTAAGGTGAGCCTCACGGTTCGCGACAATCTTGAGAAAATCGTCACACGAGGCAATACTGCTTCAGAGAAAGACTATGTAGGACCGTTCACATACACCGACCGCACGAAGAAGATATTCTCCGGCGACAACGTCGTTAAGGACGGACGATTCCAGATAACCTTCTCCGTTCCGAAGGACATCAACTATTCCGGCGAGACCGGACTCATCAATGCGTTTGCCATCAACGACGACCGCACCCTCATTGCCAACGGCTATTCGGAGAACGTGGTGATTGGCGGCAGCGACATTGCAGCCAACGACTCCGTGGGACCGTCAGTATATTGCTATCTCAATTCGCCTTCCTTCGTAAACGGAGGAGCCGTCAATCCCACGCCTTACTTCGTGGCGGAGATAACTGACAAAGACGGCATCAACGTCTCTGGTTCGGGAATCGGACACGACATGCTGCTCATCATCGACGGCAAGCAGACACAGACATACACGCTGAACGACAACTTCAGCTTCGATTTCGGTTCGTATACGTCAGGCACCACTTACTACGTAATCCCCGAACTCGCGGTAGGAAAGCACAGTCTGAAGTTCCGCGTATGGGACATTCTCAACAACGTCACGACGTCAGAGCTGCAGTTTGAGGTGAAGAAAGGCGTCAAGCCGTCGTTCTCCGTCAGCTGTACCGACAATCCTGCACGTGACAACACCACCTTCGTCATTGCGCACGACCGCAACGGAAGCGATGTCAGCGTGACGCTTGAGGTGTTCGACATGAGCGGACGACTGCTCCTAAGGCGACAGGAAAGCGGCGCAAGCAACGGTTCGCTCTACACGATGAACTGGAATCTGGACCTCGACGGAGGCGCAAAGCTTCAGACCGGTGTCTATCTTTATCGCGTTCTGCTCACCGCAGACGGAGCCACAACAACGTCGAAAGCCAAGAAACTTGTTGTGATAGGCAATAAATAACACATAAGAACGTTTTAATAATAAAACAAGAAAGACTAAAATAAGAATGAAGCAAGACATAAGACTCGCGGCCATTTCGCTATTTGCCTTGATGGCATTGCCATCGATAGCCGACGAAAAGAAGGATATGTTCCGTCCGGAAAACTCTTCCGTGACGTCACAGTCGATAGCGCCTGACGCAAGAGCAGGCGGTATGGGCGACATCGGTGCCGCCACTGACCCTGACGTTGTGTCGCAGTACTGGAACCCTGCCAAGTATCCATTCTGCATCTCACGTGCAGGAGTGGCGCTCAACTATACTCCGTGGCTGCGTCAGCTTGTCAGCGATATGGACCTTGCCTATCTCGCAGGATATTACCGCATCGGCGACTATTCAGCCGTTTCGGCGTCATTGCGTTACTTCTCGCTCGGTGAAGTCTACACCAATTCAGGCTCTACTAACGACAATTCGATGACCATCAATCCCTACGAGATGTCGATGGACGTGGCTTACTCGCTTATGCTTAGCGAGAAATTCTCCATTGCAGCTGCCGTGCGTTGGATTTATTCAGACCTTACATACGACTATAGCGACGACACATCGCCGGGATCAGCGTTCGCCGTTGACCTTGCCGCATATTATCAGAACTACATCAATATCGGACAGCGTGAGTGTCAGCTCGGTTTGGGTCTTGATATTTCGAACATCGGTTCGAAGATCAACTTCGGCGGTGACGACAATTCGGAGTTCATCCCTGCCAACCTGCGTCTCGGTGCATCGTTGATGATTCCCATCGACGAGTATAACCGCCTCACCATCGCAGCCGACGCCAACAAGCCTCTCGTGCCCACCATGCCTATCAAGGGCGACAATGAGAGCGACGAAGACTTTGAGGTGCGCAAGCAGAAAGACTACTATGACCTGTCGTCCATCAGTGGCATCTTCAAGAGTTTCGGCGATGCGCCGGGCGGATTCAGCGAGGAGATGCAGGAGATACGTTGGAGCGTAGGTGCTGAATACGTCTATAATGACAAGTTCGCACTGCGTGCCGGTTATCATCACGAGTCGGAAAACAAGGGTAATCGTAAGTACTTCACCGTGGGTGCAGGATTCAAGATGAACGTATTCTCGCTCGATGCAGGTTATGTTATAGCCACGGCAAAGTCGAACCCGCTCGACCAGACATTACGTTTCACGCTGTCCTTCGATATGGACGGCATAAAGGATCTCTTTAAACGCAGATAAAAATCATGAAGATAAGAACAGGATTCGGATATGACGTCCACAAGTTGGTGGAGGGTCGCGAGCTTTGGCTTGGCGGCATAAAGCTCGATTATGAGTTGGGATTGCTCGGTCATAGCGACGCTGACGTACTCATACATGCCATTTGCGACGCCTTGCTTGGCGCTGCCAACATGCGCGACATCGGCTATCACTTCCCCGATACTGCCGCCGAGACGCTTAACGTGGACAGCAAGATATTGCTGGCAAAGACCATTGACCTCATAGCTACAAAGGGATATCGCCTCGGAAATGTGGACGCCACGGTATGTGCCGAGCGCCCAAAGCTCAACCCGCACATCCCGCAGATGCAGCAATGTCTGGCAGAAGTGATGCATACGGACATAGACAACGTATCCATCAAGGCCACGACAACGGAGAAACTTGGATTCACCGGACGTATGGAGGGTATCTCTGCATACGCTGTGGTGCTTATTGAGAAGGAAGATTAATTAATAAAAGCAAACGAGCAGGAGTTTCGGAAACGTCCGAAACTCCTGCTCGTTTGCTTTATATCCCATTTTATTCAGCTTTTAATACGCCGTTTTCCGAATACGAATGGCACGTATTTGTATAATGCCCAGACGAGTATTGCCGTCAGTATATATACAATAAGGAAGACCGGCAGTACGGTCAGATAGCATCCGTTATATGCAAGACCTATGCGTTGAAGCGCCATGCTGACCGTCAAAGGCACGCCGCCGCAGAGAAAATAGAAGCCGAGCGAGCGTATTCCGGTCCACTCCATCAGGCGCATTCTTGGCAGACGCTTGCATATAAGTATCAGCAATGCAGCTCCGCAGACGGTGTCGAGCAGGAACATAGGATAGCAGTCGATGTTGATATACCATTCTGTCATGCTCACATCGTAATACATCTCCCATGCCTTTATTCCGACAAACAGCACCGACAGCAGCCCTATGGCAAGCGACGGGCTGCTTGTATATCCGTCTATAGCCTCTTCATGTTTATGATAGGCATAGCCGATGCTGAGATAGAACATGGCTTGAAGGGCATTGTCTGCCTGCCAAGGGAAGGGTGGCTCGCCCGCATAAGGCATAAGAGTGGAAGCGATAAGCCCGATGGTTCCCACTGCCAACAGCGCCAAAGTCCTGCCTTTCGTCAGCCGTATGGCGATGCTGAACAGCATTTCGGCAATGAACAGCGCCGCCACAAACCACGAAGCCTTTCCCGATAACACATTGATAAGCATGTCAGCAATATTGAAGCTGAGTCCGTGCGCTAACGATTTGGGTAGCGACATGGCTATGGTGAATATCAGGTAAGGCAGCAGAAGCCCCTTCATAATGGACCTTATCTTATTCTTCAGGCAGAATCCTGACCGCTTATACATCAGATACCCCGACAGAATGAAGAAGGTGGTAAGCGCATTGGGGACATACAGTTCGTAGGGCAGGACGTTGGAGTCTGAATAATAAATGTCCGTATGGTCATACAGGATGGCTGTCATACATATTCCACGCACAACGTCCACCCAATGTTTTCTCTTGCTGACCATCGCTGTTTCTGACTTTTCCATTTCTCTTATACGTTCTTTCCTTAACCGTTACGTCTCCATTATCCTCTTTTTCCTAAACCATTTGCAAGCCGAACGCCTCGACGAATGCGGCAAATTCCTTCTGCTTTGAGAGTTCGTCGAACACCTCTTTCTTCGTCAGACGCTTCTTTATCTCCTCCGGTGCAGCAAGTCTGAGAGTTATTTGGATGTTGCCGTTATGCAACGCCAATGCCAACGTAGCGCGGATACGTCCCTTTATATTGTTGATTTCGTCAAGGAGCAGTTGGTTGTCTGCCACGATTTCAATCTCCGGGAAGGCGCTGATGTGTAGCGTGACGTTCTTCATTCGCGACGCCAGACCAATCATCTTCTTCGGCATACGGTTGCACATCGACAGCCATTGCAGCTCCAGCATGTCCTGCGAGAACTCCTCGTTCTCGTCCTTGTTGGTCACCTCCACCTCCTTCTGGGCTGTCCTTTCCTCTTTCTTCTTCAGCGATTGGAAGGTTACGCCGAGTCCGGAAAGCTTCAGCGGTCTGCCCATTGGCGACGGAGAAGCGGCAGAAGCTGATGTCTGAGCGCCAGCTGGTGTTACCGGAGCTGTCTGAGCGCTGCCCGAATTGGTTGCGGCTGCGCCCTCTTGTGGTGCAGCATTGGCGTTGTCAGCCGTCCCTTGCGGGTATGCAGCATTTGAGGAAGCGGCATTATCCGCCGCTCCCTGAACGTTTTCACCCGGAGCAGCCACCTGCTGGACCGCTTTATTCCGGGGCTTTTGAGTAAGAAGTCGGAACAGGATTTTCAGCTGTTTGGGGCTACGCCCCGCGCCATCCGCATCCTCCGGTTGCGTCAGCTGAGCCACCTGAATGAGCGTCAGCTCCACGAGCAGACGCTTGTTGCTGCTCTGACGGTAGGCGAGGTCGCACTGATTCATTATCTTCAGTGCCTGATAAAGAAACTTCACCGGGCATTTCTTAGCCTGCTCCTTATATTGTGTCTTCTGTCTTTCGCTCACCTCTAGCAGCTTAACGGTCGGCTCGTCCTTCGCCATGAGCACGTTACGTACGTGTGATGCAAGTCCGTTGATGAGGTTTCCGCCGTCAAATCCCTTCTCTATAACCGAGTTGAGCAGCAGCATAATGTCGCTCACCTTGTTCTCCAAGGCAAGGTCGATGATGCGGAAGTAGTTGTCTGCGTCCAGTTCGTTGAGGTCTTCTATTACCTTGGCATACGTGATGTTGCCCTGGCAGAAGCTGGCTGTCTGGTCAAAGATGGAGAGAGCGTCACGCATGCCGCCGTCAGCCTTCTCCGCTATCACCGCCAGCGCCTCCTCCTCGTAAGTGATGCCCTCCTTCTGCGCCACCATCTTAAGGTGTGCGATGGTGTTCTCCACCGTCATACGTTCGAAGTCGTAAATCTGGCAACGTGAGAGAATCGTAGGCAGAATCTTGTGTTTCTCGGTGGTGGCGAGAATAAAGATGACGTGCTTTGGTGGTTCCTCGAGAGTCTTGAGGAACGCGTTGAACGCAGCCGTGGACAGCATGTGCACCTCGTCGATGATAAACACCTTGTACTTGCCCACCTGCGGCGGGATGCGAGTCTGCTCCATGAGCGACTTTATCTGCTCCACGGAGTTGTTGCTGGCTGCGTCCAGCTCGAAAATGTTGTACGAACGCTGCTCGTTGAAAGCGCGGCAGCTCTCGCATTCGCCACATGCTTCGCCGTCCGGTGTAGGATTGAAGCAGTTGATGGCCTTGGCGAAAATTCGTGCACACGTAGTCTTTCCCACTCCTCTCGGTCCGCAGAACAGGTAGGCATGCGCCAGCTTGCCGCTCTTAACGGCATTCTTAAGCGTCGTCGTAAGCGAAGCCTGTCCCACAACGGAGTCGAAAGTCATCGGACGGTACTTGCGTGCCGATACGATATAGTCTTCCATATAATGATATGCTAATACTGTTGTAGATGGTTTTCTATATACAAAAGTACTTAAAAATTCATACTTTCGTGTAAGAAAACGGAAAAATTGTAGTAAGTTTGCAGTCAAAACAATAAAACAGATGAGTCGTTTAAAACCAATCCTTGACCTCATTAGCCACTACAAGTATGCTATAACCATCATCATTTGTGTGTTGCTCGTCGGCTTTGTCGATGAGAACAGCTTCATGCGCCGCACCCAACTGGAGATGCAAATCAGCGACTTGGAAAGCGAAATTGAGAAATACAACGCACAGAATGAGGCGAACATGAAGCAGCTCAAGGCACTCGGACAAGGTCCGGACGCCGTAGAGAAGATTGCGCGTGAACGCTATTTCATGCACACGGACGACGAGGATATCTACGTACTCAGCGACGACCCCAAACCAGATAACGAAAATACAGACAATGATGAAACAGCTGAATAAGACACAGAGTGCGCTCTTCCTTATCGGTGGAGTGCTGATGGTTATCGGAGCAGGATGCTTCGCGTTCCTTTACGAGCAGCAAGTGGTGTGTTGGATCTACCTTGTGGGAGCATTATTGTTCGCCACCATGCAGGCTTTGCAGACATACGAAGGTACTGATCCGACCGTAAAGCGCCTGAAGCGCATCATGACTCTTGCTGATTTCTTCTTCGTGCTCTCCGGACTGCTCATGGTGGACAACGCCTACATGTGTCTGCGCGACGCATTCACCGACTGCATCACCTATCTGCAGCTCATCTACAACAAGTGGGTGTTGTTGCTTCTTGTGGCTGCCATCCTCGAAATCTACACCATGCACCGCATCTCACATCTCCTTAAAAAGGAAGAAGACAGGCTGCCAGATTCTGAAAAAAATCTAAATTAAGAATAATCATCATTTAAATCTCATAAACAACCGCAATTTATTCGGCAATACGTTGTACCTTTGTGTAACAAAAAAAGACCGATACATTAGCATATATGAATAAAATACTCTACGCATTATTGATTGTCATGGCTGTTACGTCGTGCGCCAACTCGTATAATATACAGGGAACGTCAAATGTGTCTACACTTGACGGACGAATGCTGTATCTTAAGGTTCTGAAGAATAATGACTTCAAGAACATCGATTCGTGCGACGTCGTTCACGGACAATTCCAGTTCTGCGGAACATACGACACCGTACGCATGGCGAACATCTTTATGGACGACGAGAGTGTCATTCCCGTCGTAATAGAGAAGGGCGACATCACTATAAGGCTGGACAACACGCAGCAGACTGTTAGCGGAACGCCGCTTAACGACGAACTCTTCAAGTTCTTCAACCGCTATAACCAGATTAAAAATCAGGAGTCAGAGCTGCTCCACACTCACGACCGCGCCATCATGAACGGCAGCGACATGGAGATTGTGAACGCTAAACTGCATCAGGAGGCAATGAAGCTGTCTGAACAGGAGGACAAGCTCGTCACCACTTTCGTGACAGACAACTTCGACAACGTGCTCGGTCCGGGCGTCTTCTTTATGGTTACCATCGGTAATCCTTATCCGGAGCTCACACCGTGGATAGAGGATATATGGAGCAAAGCCACAGACAAGTTCAAGAACGACCCCTACGTAAAGGACTATTACGAGAAGGCGCAGGAGAATCAGGCCATCATGAACGGCATGAAAGCGCCAGCACAGCAAGCTCCAGACCCCTCAATGACCCAACAGCCAATGCCCGAGGGCCCAACGCCTAACGAGATGGCGCAGCCGTCAGGAGCTCAGTAAGGTGCAAGAGCAGATAATACAAGCAATAACAAGTAATAAGCAATAACGATAATAACGACAATACTCTTAATATGAAGACATTAATATACGGAGGAAAAGTCGTGGAAGAAGGCTGCTCACGCCTTGCTTCGGTCGTTGTCGACGACGACATCATCACAGACATCATCGACGGAACAGAAATGCCCCGTGGCAACTACGACAAGATCGTGGATGCCACGGGGTGTATTGTTTTACCCGGAGTGATTGACGACCATGTGCATTTCCGCGACCCTGGCCTGACACAGAAGGCTGACATCGAGACAGAGAGCCGTGCAGCCGCTTACGGCGGCGTCACATCTTACTTCGACATGCCCAACACCAAACCACAGACCACCACCTTGGAGGCTTTGGACAACAAGATGGAGGAGGCGGCGAGACGTTCGCACGTCAATTACGGCTTCTTCATCGGTGCCACTAACGACAACATCGACACCGTTTGCGGCATCGATCCGCACCGTGTGCCGGGCATAAAGCTGTTTATGGGCTCCAGTACGGGCAACATGCTCGTCGACAAGCGCGACGTGCTGAAGGCGCTCTTCCAGAGAGCCACCCTTCCCATCATGGCACATTGCGAGGACACCGACATCATAAACCGCAACATGGAGAAGGCGAAGAGCATGTACGGCGCCGATCCTGCTGTCATCCATCATCCCGAGATAAGGTCGGAAGAGGCTTGCTATGAGTCCACCCGCACAGCCGTAGAACTTGCCACCGAAGCAGGAGCACGGCTCCACGTGGCTCATCTTACCACGGCACGCGAGCTGGAGCTGTTCGGCAACAACCCGCGCATCACGGCTGAGGCTGTTATCGCCCACCTCTTCTTCTCGTCGTCAGACTATGAGCGTCTGGGCACACGCATAAAGTGTAACCCCGCCATCAAGACCGTCAACGACCGCGACGCACTTCGCAAAGCTCTCTCCGACGGACGCATAACGACCATCGGCACTGACCATGCGCCACACCTCCTTGCCGACAAGGAAGGCGGATGCGCCAAGGCAGCGTCAGGCATGCCGATGATTCAGTTCTCGCTCGTGGCAATGCTAGAGCTTGTTGACGAGGGCGTGCTTACCATCGAGCGCCTTGTGGAGCTGATGTGCCACAATCCTGCCCGACTTTTCAGTGTCAGCAAGAGAGGATTCATCAAGAAGGGATATAAGGCGGACATCGCCATCGTAAAGGCTGGCGAACCTTGGACCGTCACCCCCGAGACCATACAGAGCAAGTGCGGATGGAGCCCGATGGAGGGCCATGCCTTCCGCTGGCGTGTCATGAGCACCCTCTGCAACGGTCACATGATATACGACAACGGCACGTTCGACGGTGAAAGCCGTGGCGAAGCGCTGATGTTCAGAACGGACGAAACGGCTTAAGGCATGACTGAGCGAAAAGATTATGCCATAAACTCACTGCGTCCATACATCAACTGGCTCTACTTCTATCATGTCTGGGGGCTTTCCGGCAAGCCGCAAGCCGAGAAGGACAAGATGCGGAAGGAGGCTGACAGAATGCTCGACGTGCTGGACTCTCGCTACATGACGCACGCCGTCTTCGGTGTGTTCGACGCCAACAGCGACGGCGACGACATCATCGTGGGCACCGTGCGCATGCCGATGCTCAGACAGCAGTATGTGGCTGACGCATCCGGACCATATCTCTCCCTCGCCGACTTTGTCAGACCTCTCTCGTCCGGCGTGAAGGACAAGGTGGGAGCCTTTGCCACCACCGTGGACACGGAGATGGAACACGACTATCTGAAGGACGACTTCAAGCGGATGCTCGTCCAGACGTTGGCGGACCGCTTGGCGGAAGCCACGGCTGAGGTGATGCATCTGGAGGTGAGAAAGACCTATTGGGGATATGCGCCCGACGAAAATCTCTCCATAAGCGAGTTGCTGCGTGAGGATTTCCAAGGCATACGTCCTGCCGTTGGCTATCCCTCCATGCCCGATACGAGCATGAACTTCCTCATCGACTCCTTGATAGACATGAAGCAGATAGGGATAAGGCTGACGGAGAGTGGGGCAATGAAGCCGCACGCCTCTGTCTCCGGACTGATGTTCGCACATCCGCAGGCACACTATTTCGACTTGGGCAAGATAGGCGAGGACCAGTTGCGCGACTATGCACGCAGACGTGGCATACCCGTGGAGCTGGCAAGACGCTTCCTTGCGGCAAGATTGCAATAGGCGGTGCCTATTGCAGTTTTGAATTTTGAGTTTTGAATTTTGAATTAATAGATGATAGCAAGAATATCAATAATAATACTGCTGGTGACGCTTCTGCCTGACATTTATATGTATCGCAGATACGTGAAGCGCAGGTTGGGGAACGTATGGGCACGCATTGCGTGGTGGCTGCCGACGCTGCTTATAATGGTTTCCACCATCGGCGTGTCGCTGACGCGCGACTTCGCCCCGCACAACCTCACCCTCTTCAACACCTACCTCTTCATCACCGCCCTCGTGGTGTTGCCGAAGCTCACCTTCGTGCTGTGCTCATTGGCAGGACGACTGGCAAGGCGCATGCTTAAGCTCCGTCGCAATTGGGGCAATTACGTAGGACTTGTCCTCGTGCTTGCCGAGCTTTACATCCTCTTCCACGGCACGATGGTGGGCACAGACCGCCTGAATGTCCGTCAGGTTACCATCGAGTTTGACGACCTTCCTAAGGCGTTCGACGGCTATCGCATCGCCCAGTTCACCGACGTGCATCTCGGTTCGATGAAGGACGAGCTGATGTTGCGTGCCGTCACAGCCATTGACGACATGCGTCCTGACCTCATCGTCTTCACCGGCGACATCCAGAATATGGGTCCTGACGAACTGCCTCGCTTCGCGCAGACCCTCAAACGCCTGAAGGCAAAGGACGGCGTGATGTCCGTACTCGGCAATCATGACTACAGCCATTACGTCAATCTGCCGCCCGACGAAGCCCTGCGCAACGAGCGGCTTACGCGTGACTTTGAAACTTCCGTGGGCTGGCAACTCCTTCTTAACGACAACCGCATTGTCCGACGCGGCTCTGACTCCATCGTCATAGCCGGAGGAGAGAACGACGGACGCCCGCCGTTCCCTGCCAAGGCAGACCTCAAGAAGGCCATGCGCGGCATCGACGCCAAGTCGTTCGTAGTGATGCTGCAGCACGACCCCTCTGCATGGCGCCGTCACATACTGCCGCAGACCAATGCGCAGCTGACGCTCAGCGGACACACGCACGGAGGACAGATCAGCCTGTTCGGACTTCGCCCGACAGAACTTGTGGGGAAGGAAGACGACGGACTCTACGCCGAAGGCAAGCGCAAGCTGTTCGTCTCCACAGGACTCGGCGGATTTGTGCCCTTCCGATTCTATATGAATCCGGAAGTGGTGGAAATAACCTTGAAGAAAACCAATAAGTAATCATCCTAAGATAATAAAAAAGAAACATCATGAAATATCTATATCGACTTTATCAGCTGTTCATAGCCCTGCCGCTCATCGCCGTCTACACCGTGCTGACATGCATTGTGGTAATCATCGGCTGCGCCATCGGCAACGGTCACTTCTGGGGATATTATCCCGGCAAGCTGTGGGCACAGTTCATCGTCCGTGTGCTTCTGCTGCCCGTGAAGGTGGAAGGCCGCGAGAACCTCAAGAAAGGTCAGTCATACGTATTCGTGGCTAACCACCAAGGCTCCTTTGACATCTTCCTTATTTATGGCTTCCTCTGCCGCAACTTCAAGTGGATGATGAAGCGACAGCTGCGCCAGATTCCCTTCGTGGGCAAGGCATGCGAGTCTGCCCACCACATCTTCGTGGACAAGCGCGGACCGAGCCGCATCCGCGAGACCTACGACAAGGCTCGCCGCACCCTTCAGGGAGGCATGTCGCTTGTGGTGTTCCCCGAGGGAGCACGCACGTTCACGGGTCACATGGGAGTGTTCAAGCGTGGCGCCTTCATGCTTGCCGACGACATCGAGCTGCCCGTAGTGCCCCTCACCATCAACGGTTCGTTTGACGTGATGCCAAGGATGCGCGACATGAAGTGGGTGACATGGCATCCGCTGAAGCTGACCATCCACAAGCCCATCATGCCTATAGGCAAGGGCAGCGACAACATCAAGCACCTCGAAGAAGAGAGCTATAAGGCTGTGATGTCAGCCATCACGCCCGAATATCAGGGATTCGTGGAGAATCCAGACCAGTAATGTTATCCGAAACCGCCACTTTAGTGACCTCACACCGAACGAAGTGAATGCTCACACCGAACGAAGTGAATGCTTACATCGAACGAAGTGAATGTTCATATCGAACGAAGTGAGAGACCGAAACAATTGTTTTGTGTCAGCAATAGTAGCGGTTTTGTAAGAGAATAGGTCTTGTTTGACTTTTTTAGACAAGAAGACATGAAGACAGGTTGAATCCTATCAATTCAATAAACGCCGTGTCCTGAAGGGACACGTATCTATCAAGAAACCCACTGCAAGCTGCGAAGGAGCGCAGCTTGCAGTGGGTTTCTTGATATAGGTCCCGCTCCGCGGAACCCGTAGCTAATACTCAATCTGCTCGCATTTGTGTGTGCGTGACTATGGCGTTTTTAGTTATGCACCAGCGTACCGATGGGTTCGCCGTCCATAACCTTCTTGAGGTTGCCCACGATGTCCATGTTGAATACGTAGATGGGGAGGTTGTTCTCCTTGCACATGGTTGTGGCGGTGAGGTCCATCACCTTGAGACCGCGAGTGTAGATTTCGTCGTATGTGATGTCTGCGAACTTTGTGGCAGTCGGATCCTTCTCCGGGTCGGCAGTGTAGATGCCGTCCACGCGTGTGCCCTTGAGCATAACGTCAGCCTCAATCTCGATGCCGCGAAGCGAAGAACCGGTGTCGGTGGTGAAGTAAGGCGAGCCTGTTCCGGCAGAGAAGATGCAGACGTAGCCTGCCTCCATTGCCTCAATGGCCTTCCACTTCGAGTAGAACTCGCCGATTGGCTCCATGCGGATGGCTGTAAGCACCTTTGTCTTAACGCCGATGGCGCCGAGAGCAGAGCTGAGAGCGAGCGAATTGATTACTGTGGCGCACATGCCCATCTGGTCACCCTTCACGCGGTCGAAGCCCTTGGAAGCTCCGCTGAGGCCGCGGAAGATGTTGCCGCCACCGATGACGATGCCTATCTGCACACCCATCTCATGCACTTCCTTAATCTGCTGTGCATACTCGCCCAGACGAACGGGGTCGATTCCGAAACTCTGTTTGCCCATGAGGCTCTCGCCGCTGAGCTTAAGTAGGATTCTCTTAAATCTTGACATTTTTCTTTTATATGATTATGTTTATACGTTTCTGATTCGTTTTTTATCTCAGGACAAACCTTACTTCCTTGAGCGAGTAGGCGCGTTGCCGCCCGTTCTCGTCCGTAAGACGCAGCATTCCGTCCGTTCCGACGTGGTCAATGCTGGCGAGGAAGGTCTCGCCGGTGGCTGTGTCCTCGTAGCGGTGCAGGCCGAAGCGTCTGTAGAGCGCGTCGTTATATTCGCTTACGATGGCGTCCTTGTCGCCTTCCACGACCCGTTGGTAATACGTTTCGAAGGCTTCGGCAAGCTCGTTCGCCACTCTTTCTATCGGCGTGTAGAGTCCGGTGATGTTGAGGAGCGATATGGGATTGGGCGCGTCGCTGCGGAATATCTCCTGATTGACGTTCAGCCCGATGCCGAAAATGCAGCGTGTGATTTCCTTTCCCGACACGGCAGTCTCGATGAGCGTGCCGCTAATCTTGCTGTCGAACCAATAGATGTCGTTAGGCCACTTCAGCTTTATGGCTCCGCAATAGTTGTCGAGCACGGATTTCACGGCGAGCGCACCAGCCATTGACAGCACGAACTGTTCGGTTATGCGCACCCCCTTTGGGCTTGTCAGAATGGACGTGAGCAGGTTTTCGCCCGCATTGCTCTCCCACGAGTTGCCCTTCTGTCCCCGTCCAGCTGACTGAAAGTCCGTCCTAACCATGACAAAATGGTCGGGGGCGGGAGTGGGACAGTCCTTCAGATAGTCGTTGGTGGACGTCGTGACATCGAGGTGTATCATTTCTTTGTTCATGTCGGTGAGGATTTTGGTTGCTTAATAAACCAGGCACGGATTGAATGCGTCTTTCACATGCTCTATCTCCGCTTCGTCCTTATTTCTGCCTACGATGGCTATAATGTCGAAGCGCAGCAGGTCAGCGATGTTGAACTGCTTGACGAAGGCGTTGGCGCAATATCCGATGCTGCGTATCTTGCGTACGTCCACAGCGTCCTCCGGCTTGGTGATGATGTCGCCCGAGCGTGTCTTTACCTCCACGAACACCACCTCGTTGCCCTCCGGCGACCGTGCGATGATGTCGAGGTCGCGGTGGCCGAACCGCCAGTTGCGCTCCATTATCTGGTAGCCTTTCTTTCTAAGGAAGTCGGCAGCAAGCTCCTCTCCCCATTTTCCCGTATCGTTATGTTGGGCCATACGCTCGTTGTTTTTCGCAAAGGTACGGCAAAAAATCCGGTTAAGCGAATCGAATGTATATTTATTTTATAATCATATCAGCCCTCAGCTGCTGATTATATCAGCGGCATGCCGAGCCTCTTGCATTCCTCACGCATTTCCTTAGGCCAGATGCTTGCCTGTATTTCGCCGATGTGCGCTTTCTGGAGGAGCACCATGCAGAGACGGCTCTGACCGATGCCGCCGCCGATGGAGAGTGGCAGTTCGCCGTTGAGCAGACGCTGATGGAAGTAGAGCTTCTCGCGTTCTTCCTCGCCCTCTTCCTTAAGCTGGCGCAGCAGAGCCTCACGGTCAACGCGGATGCCCATGGACGAAAGTTCGAAGGAGCGCTCAAGGACAGGATACCAGATGAGGATGTCGCCGTTGAGACCAGCGCGTCCGTTCTCAGCCACGGTGGACCAGTCGTCGTAGTCGGGGGCGCGTCCGTCATGCTTCTTGCCGTCAGCCAGTTTTCCACCGATGCCGATGATGAACACGGCGCCGTATTCGCGGCAGATGGCGTCCTCGCGCTCCTTCGGTGTCAGCCCGGGATACATCTGCAGGAGCTCCTCGCTGTGTACGAAATGGATTTTCTCAGGAAGGAAAGGCTTGATGTTGTCATATGTTTCGCAGACGAGAAACTCGGTTCGTCTTATGGCGGCGTATATCCTCTTCACCACGTCGCGCAGGAAAGCAAGCGTGCGGTCCTCCTTGCGGATGACAGCTTCCCAGTCCCATTGGTCGACGTAGAGCGAGTGCAGATTGTCCAGTTCTTCGTCGGCACGGATGGCGTTCATGTCCGTATAGATGCCCGATCCCGGCTCTATGCCGTAGTCGGCAAGAGTCAGACGCTTCCATTTAGCAAGCGAATGCACCACCTCCGCCTTCTCGTCGCCGAGGTCTTTGATGGGGAACGTAACAGGACGCTCCACGCCGTTAAGGTCGTCGTTTATGCCGAGTCCCTTCAGAACGAAGAGGGGAGCGGTGACGCGGCGCAGATGCAGCTCAGTGGCAAGATTCTGCTGGAAGAAGTCTTTTATCAGTTTGATGCCCTGCTCGGTCTTGTGTACGTCGAGTAGGGCGGTGTAATGTTCGGGATAAATAAGTATGCTCATATATATAATGTGTTTTATCTTTAATTGAATAGATATAGGCAAATGCCGCCTTTAACGTGATGCAAAGTTACGCAATTAATTGTTTATTGACAAGCGGAGAGGTATGTTTTATTAGCAAAGTGTTTATATTATTGTTTTATTTGTGGCATTTGGATAGCTGCAATGGGTGTGCTGCTTGCTTTTTATAACTCAGAAAACGTTGATATTATGTCAATAATGTTAACATACGGTAACGTAAAGGTTAAACTTAGTTATTGTCGTGGTATCATAAAATAAGGTTTCGCCAAAAATTTCTACTTTTGTGAGTCATTTATAACAAGACCGATGGTTTTCAAATACGACTTTCTAATTATTGGCGCCGGTGTAGCCGGCATGAGCTACGCCTTGAAAGTGGCCCGCGCACACAAAGGAAAGGTGTGCATTATCTGCAAGACTTCGCTTGACGAGGCAAACACTTCGTTTGCCCAGGGAGGTGTTGCCTCAGTGACTAACCTCGCAGTCGACAATTTCGACAAGCACATAGAGGACACAATGATTGCGGGCGACTATATCTCAGACCGTAATGCTGTGGAACTGGTGGTGCGTAATGCTCCGGCACAGATAAAAGAACTGGTGAAGTGGGGTGTGAATTTCGACCGTAAGGAAGACGGCGAGTTCGACCTTCATCGTGAGGGTGGACACTCTGAGTTTCGCATCCTTCACCATGCCGACGACACGGGAGCTGAGATTCAGCGCGGCCTGATGGCTGCCGTGCGTGCATGTCAGGACATCGACATTAAGGAAAACCACTTCGCTGTGGAGATTATCACACAGCACCATCTCGGAGCTCGCGTAACGCGCCGCACCCCACATATTAACTGCTATGGAGCTTACGTGCTCAATCCGGAGACGGAGAAGGTGGACACTTACTTGAGTAAGGTGACGCTGATGTGTACAGGCGGTTGTGGCGCTGTATACCAGACCACCACTAATCCTGTTATCGCAACGGGTGACGGCGAGGCTATGGTATATCGTGCCAAGGGAACAGTGAAGGACATGGAGTTCGTGCAGTTCCATCCGACGGCGCTTTATCATCCCGGCGAGACTCATCCTGCCTTCCTTATCACGGAGGCTATGCGCGGTTACGGCGGCATATTGCGTCTGCCTAACGGCGAATCGTTCATGGAGAAGTATGACAAGCGCCTCTCGCTTGCTCCGCGTGACATCGTGGCTCGCGCCATCGACAAGGAGATGAAGATACACGGTATCGACCATGTTTGTCTGGACGTTACGCACAAGAACCCGGAGGAGACGAAGAAACACTTCCCCAATATATATCATAAATGTAAGACAATAGGCATCGACATCACTACGGACTATATACCAGTACGCCCGGCAGCTCACTATATGTGTGGCGGCATCAAGGTGGACCTCAACGGACAGTCTTCCATCGAGCGTCTGTATGCCATCGGCGAGTGTTCTTGCACAGGACTTCATGGCGGCAACCGTCTTGCCAGCAACTCGCTCATTGAGGCTGTGGTTTATGCCGATGCTGCTGCAAAGCATTCATTGGAGCATATCGATGAGTATGACTTTAACGAGCAGGTTCCGGCATGGAACGACGAGGGCACGATGACCAATGAGGAGAAGGTGCTTATCACGCAAAGCGTGAAAGAGGTGGGCGAGATAATGTCAAACTATGTTGGCATTGTTCGTTCTGACCTTCGTCTGAAGCGTGCTTGGGACCGTCTGGATCTGCTCTATGAGGAGACAGAGGAACTGTTTAAGCGTGTGAAGGCAAGTCGTGACATCTGCGAGCTCCGTAATATGATTAACGTTGGCTACCTTATTACACGTCAGGCCATTGAGCGCAAGGAATGTCGCGGACTGCATTACACGACAGACTATCCGCTTCACGCCTACGACAAGAAATAAATCTTTCCTGACACAATAAGTCTGCTTATGAAACAGAATGTTTGGTCTGTGGCTGTGGCTTGCGCCGCTTTCGCTCTGATGAGTTTCTGCGTCAGCAAGAACGCCATAAAGTACAATAAGGATGTTGCCGTAATCAATACGTCTTCAATAGTGAAGGCGCGTGGATATATGGGCAATACGCCAGTGAAGATTTTCGTTCGCAATAATAAGATAGTTAAGATTGAGTCGCTTCCTAATCAGGAAACGCCGGCTGTATTTGCCAAGGCAGAAGAGCTACTTAAGCGCTTTGTCGGCAAGTCGGTGGATGAGGCTTCAGCCATGAAGGTGGACGGCGTGAGCGGTGCCACATATTCATCAAAGGCTCTTATACAGAACGTAAAGGGTGGACTGAAGTATTATAAGGACAATAAGAAGTCTAAATAATCGGGGCGGATTAGCCTTTATTAATAGGACAGGCTTCCATGATAAAAATGATAATGGCAAGCAGCAGCTCATGCAGCTGTAGCTTGCCATTCTTTGTTTTTCTTAATTACTACTAACCTTACATCTATGGACATTACTAACCTTACATTTATGGACATTGCAGACAACAATAACAATGTTCCTTCTGTGCTTGGCAGACAGACCAAGTGGGAGGACCTTTTCTTTTATCAGAAGGCTGCGTTATTTATCAGCTATCGTTTGTCTTCTGTGACAGATTCATCCATCTTTATAAGGACCGCACTCGCGATCAGGTCATTCAGGCTGCCCGTTCCTGCAAGCAGAACATTGTGGAGGGGCTGGCTGACGGTGTGACGTCTTCAGAAATGCAGCTGAAGCTGCTGAACGTGGCGCGAGCTTCGCTGAAAGAGTTGCGTGAGGACTTTGAGGATTATCTCAAGTCGCGTCATCGCGAGTTTTATGTAGCGGGAGAGGAGCGTTATGACGTAATGCTTGATTATTGCAGCCGTCATAACAAGCTGAAGGATTATGAACATTTCTTCCAGACATGGAGTGATGAGCAGATGTGTAATTATGCCTTAACGCTTTGCCACATGATAGACCGTATGATGATGTCTTTTCTGAAAAGGCTGGAAAGGGAGTTTGTGACGGAAGGAGGCATCAAAGAGCGCATGCACAAGGCACGGACTGGCTACAGACAGCAGCAGGACGCTCGCCTCAAACAACTGGAGGCTGAGCTGCCTGTTATAAGAAAGGAGCTTGACGAAGCACGTGCCGCTGCCGAGAAATGGAAGGCTGCTTACGAAGACCTTAAGCAAAGAGCGCTTAAGGCATATTACAAGCAGCAGGAAGAGATAAAGAGGCTGAAGGACTTGCTGGGGGAGGAGGGGCTTTAAGCCCTTCAAGCATCTCTAGCCCTTCTAGCGTCTCTAGCCTTTCTAGCCTTTCTAGCCTTTCTAGCTTTTCTAGAAGCTCTAGAACGTCTAGCATCTCTAGAACGTCTAGAAGAGCCAGACCGTCCAGAGCCTAAAGAGAAGCCTCCTAAAACAGCTTGTCAATGTCCACTCTCAGCCCCACTTGCAGCGTGGTGCCGTCCGTTAGCGGACAGTTCAGATAGTAGTGTTTTGGGCGGTAATTGAGGAGGTTGTCGAGAGCTGTGGTCAGCGTTATGGCTTTGCCGATTCGCTGCACGAGCGACAGCTTCCAGATAGTGTAAGCAGGATACTTGACGCTTACGGTTCCTTCGCTCACGTCATAATAGTTCTTATACTCCACGTTTTCGCTTCCAGAGAGAACGCGTCCGCTTATTCCAGCGCTTATCCCGTAATTCTTTGTGAAGTCATGATCGTAGTCGAGACGGACGTTCACGGCGTGCTTGCGGGCGGGGATGTACTGGTTGTTGATGGTGTTGCCGTCCTTGTCCTTCGGCAGTTGTTCGTTGGTGTAGGCGTAAGTGAGGCGTGCAGACAGACCGTTGTCCCATCTTCCCTGTGCAGCCAACTCGCCGCCACAAACACTATACTCTCCGAGATTGGCATAGGGGAGGTAAGGCAGCTTGTCCGTTGGAGTCTTGAAGTAAGGAGCTGCTGTGGAAAGTTTGTTGGTGACGTGGCTGTAAAGAACCGAAGCCGTAACGTTATATTGTCCCTTCACCATTTCCACAGAAGCGTTGAAGTTGTGACTAAGTTCCGGCTTCAGGTTCTCGTTACCCTCAATAATCCAAATACCTACCATATCAAAGTTATAGTATTTCTCCTTCAGCGACGGCGCTCTGAATCCCATGCCGTAACCGGTGCGGAGCGTAATGTTGCTGCAAGGACGATAACGCACGTTAAGCTTTGGCGTAACGCGCGAATTCTGACCGTCAGAAAGATAGTCATAACGCAATGCTCCAACCACCTCCAGCTTTGACGTCACAATCCAGTCGTACTGTGCAAAGACATCGAAGCAGTCCTGTTCTCTTTTCTTGTTCTCCAGATTGGTGTTGAACAGGTAGTCATGCATATAGTCTGCGCCGACGGTAAGCATGTCGCCGTTGTCGAACGAATGGTTGTAAGCGGCACGGAAAGAGTTCTGTACGTTGCTGTAATCGCGGATGTCCAGTCGGCGACGGGTCTGATAGTCCGACTTGTCGTACTGGTCGAAGGTGTAGCCCACCTTCAGGTCGTCCGCGTCAGAGATGTTCCAACCGAGCTTCAGTCCACCCGAGAAGTCGCGATAACGCTCCGGAAGGTCTGCCGTACGTGCTGTCTCGCGGAAGAAATAGCCTGCGCGTGCTGTCAATGACAGCTTGTCTGTCGGTACCCATGTGAGCTTGTCGCCGACGTTGACGGTCTTGCTTCCATAGATGGTGGAGATGACACGCGTAACAGGATTAGGCGCACTGGTGACGTTATAGTTGTCCATCGCCGTACGTTCAGCCGTAAGCAGATTATGCACGTGCTTGCTTTTCAGTCCGAACGACGTGCCGTAACGCTGTTCGCCATGCTTTGATATACGTCCGTTGACGTTCAGCGTCCAAGGTTTTGACGGTTTCTTGGTTATGATATTTATAACTCCACCGTTGGCATTGCTGCCGTAAAGAGCCGAAGCCGCACCCTTCACAATCTCCACACGTTCCACGTTGTCCATGGAAAGGCGTGAGAAGTCGATGTCGCCACTGACGTCGCCAGCCAGACGTTCACCGTCAACAAGGAACAGCACGCCCTGTCCTCCGAAACCGGAGAAGTTGAGGTGTATCTGCTGGTTCATGGCGTATGAAAACTCTGCGCCTGGTATTTCCTGCTGTAGCAGGTCCTGCACGTTGGTGGCATCAGTACGTTCGATGTCGCGTGAGGTGATGAGTCGAGTCTGGATAGGAGTGTCCTTGAGCAGTTTCGGTGTGCGTGTTCCGGTTACCACCACCTCTTCCAGCATGTAATTGCGCATGATGGAGTCAGTGAAAGCCTCGCTTGTCTGTGCGGCAAGCGGCAGCGCTGAACAGCAGATGGTGGCGATAAGAGCGTTTCTCTTTATCATTATATTATTAATGTATTAATAAGGATACTTATAGTTGATGGTCATGAAGCACTTCTCTCCTTGCGGCGAAAGATAGTTTTCGAGCTGGAGAGCGGCGTAGGTTCCGTCGTTGAGTCGGAGCACAAACACACGGCTGTCCATCGAGAATTCTGGCGGCGTTGGCGGCACCTTTACGATGAGCCATGACGAGAGTAGGCGGTTTATCTTTATGCCCTGCGACGGCACCAGACCCAACAGCATCTTCTCCTGTCCGTCCCAAACATCGTTCTCTGACCATTCGTCTTCCGTGAAAGTCATTCCGTCGAAAGTCTTAGACGACTCAGGCAGTTCGGCTATCGACTTGCAGTTGGTTCGCAGAACGGCTCCACCATTCGTGCGGACATTGTTGCGATGAATGGCTATAGTCCATTCTTCAGGTTCTTCCTGTGGATCACAAGGCGTAAATTCGCGAAACTCGCTCTTCGTTATTCCCTCTCCGAACACATCAAACCAGTACATATACTGTCCCGACTTGCCGTCCGACTCCTTTGTCAGCGTCATCGGAATGGGATAAGTCTCAGGCTCCATCTGTGCTTTCTGCAGCCCTTCCTCGTCGCCGCTCTCCGCCAGACGCTGCAGCTTCTTGAGGTCAAAGTAGTGCCAGTCGGTCCAACTCGTTGCGTCCACGACCAGCTGTCCCTTTGCAGCCACAATCTCCTTGTCTGGTTGGTCGTATATATCGTCGAGAATGCCGTTGCAGGCAGTGGTGGTAAAGATCACCATGCATGCAACGGCAAGTCGGATGGAATATTTGAGTGTATACTTTAACATTCCTGTTATTTCAGTGTTTTTATTCTTTGGTTCTGCTTTATTTTCTCAGGTATTTCTTGCCGTTGATTATGACAATGCCCTTATAGTCATCGCTCACGCGCTGTCCGGCAATGTTGTATGCCTTGCCGTCCATAGGCTTGTTGTCTGTCTTTACGGTGTTGATGGCAGTGGTGTTTACATTGAATGTTGATACGATGTCGAACGGCATTGCACCCATCTGGAACTTGTTGATGATGGAAGTAACCTTTGTACCGTCATACTTCACGAGGATGTTGTTGTCCTTCTTGCTGTTGAAGACATAGTCGCCGTTAATTGTGGTATTGCCGTCCTTCTCTGCCGAGAAGTGGAATGTGAGACCGTCGTCCTTATAGTCGCGATAGAATCCACCCTGCTCTCTGTCATAAACCAGTCCCTTAACGGTGTATGCGCCAAGCGAAAGGTTGCCGATAAGAGTGTTGTCGAGTGTGTAGGCCGGAACAGTAACATCCACCTTATCCACGTTGCCGTCCTTATACTTGCGTACGTTGTAGGTGACGCTGCTGTTTGTGTAGGTGTAAGCGCCGCCGACGCAAACGCTGATGGCGTCGGTTACCGGCTTGACGTAATATCCCTTGACTGTATAAGTTACGGGGAAGGGCATTGAGCCGTATGTGAAAGTGGCGCTAAGGTCAAACGAGTTGTTTGCCATATTGTATGTGGCGCTCAATGACGAACCCTTAATGGTCTTCTCATTGCCGTCCACGCTTACCGTTGCGCTGAACTCCTGTGAAGGAAATTCCACCACATGATTGGCACCCATCGTGAATGTGGCTCCCTTAATGGTAAACGAAGGAATGGCAGACATGCCCTTCATTTCTGGCAAAGTGATGTCGCCGGATGTAAGGTCGTTCATCTTAAACTGTATGGTGTCGCTCTCGTTGTTTACGTCCATTGTTAAAACTTTAGCGTTGGAAGCTCCCACGAAAGACATGGGTGTGTGCTGTTGAGCTGACATTGAGGCTGCAGTGAAGGCAGCAAAGAGGAGAGTAAAAATCTTCTTCATATTCTTATTGTTTTTATTTTACGTTATTCTATATCTTATTCTGCTTTTAAACTGTTTCTAAAATGTCCGAATCGCTTGCATGACTGTCCTTGACATTGTAAAGCCAAAAGCCGGCAATGAGGGCAACGAAGAGAGCGAGGATGCCAACCATCTCTGCCACATGGTTTATCGGGTCCACCCATATCTCCTTGAAGAATCCGTTGCGTGCAGCCACCTCAACGAACGACCAGAAGACAATGACGTTGGCAAGAGCCATACGGAGGTTTCTGCCCCATGAGGCGATGTGGAGCTGCTTCTTGAGAATCATGCCTGAGAATATAAGGCAAGCAGCACCGATGGCGTAAGTGACGGGATGGTCGCTACCTAAGAAGACAGGGTCGTAGCAGAACATGAGCAAGAGATAGAGCCCCCACATCATGATGTTCCATTCCATGAAAACCACTACGCTGGGATGGTATGCCATCGGGCGAAGCTCCACGTGCTGCTTTACGCCGCAATGATTCTGTACCCAGCGGATGAAGTCGCATCCTGTGCGTGTGCAGAACACATACATGAAGATGGTCATTATCCACATTCCGAACGTGGCTGGCATAATGAGATATTCTGGTCTTGAGCCGCGTATCTCCTTCAGTTCAGTGCGTGAAAAGTCTTCCAGTGGTGTGCCGTTGATGGTAAACGAATGGTCTACCGCCACTCCGTTGACGTATCGGCTGACTGTCTCAACGACGCCGTTGCCTACAAGGTCGCAGTGGACGCCGTAGCGCTGGGCGTAATAGGCGAACAGAAACTCCACCCATCCTGTCCAGAAGAGCATTGCGCCAGTTATGCCGAGGCAAGTCTGCTTGGTGTCTCCCTTGACGAAAACGCCCCAAATGGTTATGGCGAGACCCGCAAGGCCCATGAAGAAAGCCGAATAATGAAGCGTTGTCGGTTCCAAATAATGCTCCATAAGAATCATGAGAGCATGACCGAGAGGCATTAGCAAGAGCACGATAAGGAGTGCTCCCAGTGTCTTGCCGGGATACATTCTTGATTTCATACTTTTGTTGATGTTCATAATTTTGTATAGAGGGCTTTGTTTGTTATTCTATAAAAAGAATGGTTTTGTTTTGCGGATGCAAAGTTAGGTATTTTGAATAGTTCTTGAAATACTCATTTATTATGAATTTTATAACGAAAATAAAAGTTAACGGACTAATGCTTTTATTGAATTCAATAAAGCAAAAGTCCGTTAACTTTCCTGTTTGTATTCTGTTTATACTCTGTCTGTTATCTCGTCAGCGAGAACTTGATGCTCAGTCCGAAATCCTGTGTCGTTGTAGGATAGGAGCTTGACGAGAGCAGCGGTGTATTAGTCTGACGGTCGTAATAGAAGCTCATGGTAAGCAGACGTGAGAGAGTGTAGTCGGCTGAGAACGACAGCTTGAACGCCGTATTGCCGCTGTTGGCTGACGATGTCATCGAGGCGATATCGCGACTGATGGATGCCTGCTTGCGCAGACTGAGGTCCAGTCGGAGCTTCAAGTCGTTGTTTACGCCGCCTGTTGATCGGCTGCGGTTTGTCATTGAAGCCGTCTTGTTCCCATTGTCGTTGGCACCCTTCTTCTTTCCCTTCACCTGACGGTGCTTATTTGAGCCGCCACCTCCGAAGAGGTTGAAGTTGTTGATGGTGTATCCGGCACCAATCACCCAGTCGTGCGATGACGACTCGTTTATCTGTACTGATGTCATGCTGAGGCTCAGCACGCGTGTGGTACGATATTCCGCCTTCACCGTCATGTTGTTGTTGAGCGTCACGTCGATGCCGAGCAACGGCGAGAACGACTCGTTGATGCTGACTGTCGACACGTTATACATAGAATTCGGTATAGGCGCTCCGGTCGTGGCGTCGTTGATGAATCCCAGTCCGTTCATGTATTCCATGAATGTGCTGTACGACGAATATGAACCTACGGCGTATACGCTCTTGTATGCGTGGTTGACATTCACGCTCTTGAATACGTCCCTGAACCAAGGCAGCTTCGACAGTCCGCTGTACTTGATGGTCCAGTTGGGCAGCAGCTTGGAGAGTGAGGGGAATATGGACATGCCTCCGTCTCCCATGCTTGTGTAAGCGGAGAGGAATGCCGGCACCATTACGTCAGCGCTGTATTTGTTTACAGCACCGTTGGCAGCGTCAAACTTCTGTCCTGCCAGCGCCGTTCCCTGCGGATATATTGCCCCCGCGTAACGTGCCTCCACCTTTTTGCGGAATCCGTCGAGCGACTTGCAGAAGCGTTCGAATGACGGCGAGTGATAGCCGTTAGAGGCATTGCCTGATCCTTCGAATGCACTCTTGAGTGACAGCGTTGTCATCGTGAACGTTCCGCTCTGCGTTGTCGGATTGCCCGCATACATATATTGTACTGAGCGTGCCGTTGTCATCGCGCGGCTGGCGTTGAGGTCAATCTTGAAGTTGCGTACAGGCTCGAGCGTTGCTCTGAGCTGCAGGTCCTCCGTACGGTTTGTTGTGGCAGGCGTTGCCAATGAGTCGTTCATGAGCAACCATCCGTTCTCCCTCGCCTTGTCAATGTACGAGTCGCCTATGAAACCGAAGGCGAAGTCGAGTCCCGGTGACATTGCTCCCATTCCTGAGCGCTGTCCGAAGATGTTGCCAATCATCGGCTTGAAGCCAGGAAGCGCCATAGAGTACTGGTTGCGGTAGCTGAGGCTTACGTTTCTGACCATCATCAGCACTCTTGCCACCGACTGAGCAGTCTTATACCATGTCTTGTCCTCAAGCGGTTCCTTCGCAAGTACCGACACCTTAATCTTTGTTGCCGAGTCCACCTTGTTGAGGATGACGATGCTGTTGGCGTCAGCGCGGCGATACTTGATGTCGAACGCCTTGCCGTCAGCTGTCTTTGCCGAAACGATGATGCGCTTTGTGCGCTTGGCATGGTTCACCTTTATGGTGGTGTCAGGCGCCAGCGTCACCTCCTTCTCGAAGGCTTTCTTCTTCGGGTTCTTGTTTCTTCCCACCACATTGTCGTCGCCAAGAAGAGGCTTGTTCTTGCCGCCGGGTTTCTTTCCGGCGTTCTCCTTATCGTCCTCGCCCTTCTTTACGGTGTTGAAGTTCTTCCGCCTGCCTCTCTCTATCTTTTTGTTGCGGTTGGTCTCCTTCTTGAATCGCTCGTTGGTTTTCTTCAGGAACGGCACGTGGTTGTAGAGCTTCTCCATGTTGAACTGTCCGTTGATGTTTATCTGACGGTTGTTGGCTATGTTGTTGCCAAGCGACGTTCCGTCCTCAAGGTCAGTTCCTCGTGTCCAGTTGTACGTGGCGTTGTACGAAGCGTCCGACGTAATCCAGTCGAAGATTGGCAGGAGATTTATAGGCAACTTGTATGACGCCTGGAACGACTGGTTGTAGTTGAGCGGCGTGCCCATGTGCTTGATGGACGTCCATACAGAGTCCTTCCATGCCGAATACTGGTCAGGATAGAGGTCCTTGTTCACCGGAGTGTAAGGCTGTTCTATCTCTGCGTTCGTGGCACTCTGGAAGTTCATGTGCAGATTCTTCGTGATATCCCATCTGATATTGAACTCTCTGTTCCACAGGAACTGTGAAGAGAAGGTCAGCGGGAGAGCCGAATTTTCCGTCGATTCCATGTCGCGCTCCTGCAATTCGTAGTAGTTGCGCGTGATGTCGGTGCTGAAGCCTACGTTCTGCGGCAGCCAGTTGATGCCGAACTTCTTCGGGAAGTCCATCCACTTCGACTTCGACTTAATCTTCTTGAACGGTTCAATTGGCTTGTATACAGGCGTCCAAGAGTATGTCATCGATCCTCTCCAGTTGTCCTCCTTCTCATATACAGTGGTCTCTCCCGACGTGTAAGAGTGGGAGTGGCTGTACGAGAACGAGAAGTTGGCAGGGTCGTACGGCATCGGGTGGCGCTTGTTCTGTATGCCGACGCGAACGTTGGACAGCGAGAAGTTGGTCTGAGTGACCTTCGTCACGGCGATGCTCTCAATGGAGTCGCGCTCGTGCTTTGATCCTGCTGCGTCGAGAGCGTCCTTCAGCTCCATATCGGTGTCGAGCGGATTATACTTAGGTGAAGTCTTCTCCTTCGTCACTGAGTAATAGAGTGGGGCTGAAACCTTCGCCTTGTCGGGGAAGAACTTGCCCAACTCAATGTTAGCCGTGACAGTATAGTTGGCTTGGTTGTCGGTGCTGCGCTGTGCCACACCCTCTTCCAGTCCGCCGAAACCTGACGACATATACCTGCCCTGCACGTTTACGGTACCGAGGTCAGAGAGTTGCAGGTTGAGGTTGCCTTGCGCTGCCCAACCGCCGGAGTTGTTATATTCGCGCAGACGCAGCTCATTGAGCCACACCTCGCCGCTCTTCTCCGTGCCCGAGTTGTTGCGCACACCAATCACCATCGTCTTTATCTCGCCGAGAGTCGGGTTACCCATCACCGAAATCTTGTTCTTCGGCTTGTCCGAATCGTATGCAGAGAACAGGCGGTTGTACGAAGCCTGTCCGTTGGCCTTGGCCTTGTTGCGTTCCTTCTTGAGGTCGGTCAGCTTCTTGAGGTCGATGTCCAGCATGTTCTCCTCAGGCCAAACCTTTCGTGCTTCGGCTGTGGAGTAGCGGTCATACTTGCCCGGTGCTGTGAGCTTCAGCGGAATCTCGTACTCATAGAAGTTGCTCTTATAGTCCGATCCGAGACGTACGAAAACGGAGAGCTGTCCGTCTTCCAGTCCGGTGGTGTTCTGCTCGAAGGCGTTGGCATGCACGAACATCTGCAGACGCTTATACTGACGGACGTCCAGCGTGGTGTTCTTATATACCGCCTTTGCCTCGCCCGAACCGAGAGTAGTGACGGTCATGGCAAGCGCCTGCTCGTTGTTCTCCACGAGCTGAGGCTGCGTCGGGTCCTGTCCGCGCTTGATGCCCGGAGGCAGAACGTAGTTGACGGGCTGCTTGTCAGCGTTCTCTTCTATGTTGACAGCCGAAACAGCCAGTCGTCCTGACGTTGAACTTGAATTGTCGATGTTCTGCTCGTATACTCGCCATTCGCCGCGAACGAGGTCGAGTGTACCGAAACGCAGGATGATGGGGTGCTTGAATCCTGTTAGGAACATACGCATGAAGCGCACGGAGGTGAAGTCGCTGATGGCTCCGACGCGCTTCTCATACTCTCTGAGCGGAATGCGGAACTGATACCAATGTACGGTTTCCGTCTTCTTATTGCGCAGCGGTCGTGTGTCGGCACGCATGTCCACGATGTAGTTCTTGCCAATCTCGAGGTCCTCAGGACGGATGGAGATGCGATACTGAAAATACTTCTCATATTCGTTGAGCGTATAGTCCTGATTGATATCCTCCACGTCAGGTGTCGACTTGTATGACGTGTCGTAGCCTTCCGTACGTGAGTCGTTGTCGGGCGAGTTGCCCTGCGGGTTGTTGATATACTTGTAGCGACGGAGGATTGGAGCCTCCATGCGGTCGTAGTCAGAACCGCGGAAATAGTGATAGTTGTCGCCTGCGGGGTCTGCCCATATAGAGTCCCACACAGCCGGATTGACCTTACCCTGCACTTCTTTCAGAAAGTCCTGATAAGACTCCCACTTCTGCTCCTCTTCGTCGGTCAGTCCGTTGAAGCCTACGTCCTGCTTTGCTCTTGCGCCGCTTGACGTAGCGAAAGCGTAAGTTACGGTAGCCTGGTTCGGAACCTTACCCCATTGTGTGGTGGTGTAAGCCGCCGATCCGTCCGTAGGCATGCCGCTCTCATAGAATTTCTTTCCGTCGCGGAGGATGTCCTCGCTCATTTCGCCGAGGTTGATATAGAAGTCGCCACCGTAGTCGGACGCCGTTCCCTGCTCACGGGTGTAGATAAAGGGGTCGAGCATCCAGAATTCGATGTACTCGATGTTGGCTGTCTCGAAGTCGTTGGTGTCTAACTTTCGCATCATACCGCCCCAATGCTGCTGCGGATTGTTGAGTGTTCCGTCGTAGTTGAGGTCCGGATTGAAGTTGTACGGTCCGCGCTCGTTGGGGTAATAGGCGAGGTTGAGGATGGAGAGAGTTGACGTGCTGCCGTTGTAAGCGCTCTGGTCGCGGTTAGGGAACAACTCGTTTACGTATATCTCACGTACATAATGGTTTGACAGCTGGTCGAGGTCGCTCTTTATGTGGCCCGGCGTAAGTGACGACGAGCGGCGTGTGAAGAGCGGGTCGATGGTATACCACGCAAGGCGCGAGCGATTAAAGCCCGAGCGCAGCGTGTTCTTGTCGTTCGATTCCTGGAACATTGACGGCACGCTGGAGATTATCCACGACGTCGGTGTAGACACGTCTATGGTGTTCTTCGTGTTCTCGAAGTCGTCAATGTACGATGCGTTGTCCTGCGTTCCGTGACTCTGACCGGCGATGAGTTGTGCAAACTCGCCTGAGAACGATATTGAAGAAGGCTGCGTAAGGTGCAGCAATGGTATCTTGTCCAGCATGTTGGTGAGCCATTGGCTCTCCTTCTTCCAGTTTATGTTGAGTCCCCAGATGGTGTTGTTGAGCGGTTCCGAACCCATGTTCACCTTGTTGGTGAGCGGCTGCTCGGAGAGATGCTGGAACGTACCCGAGAGCTGGAAGTTCTTCGATATGTCGTACTCCCAGTTAAGACCGAACATTGTCTTTCGCTCCTGCGCATAGTCAGTGTTGCTCTCGAGCGACACGTTCACGCTTGTTCCGGCGTCGATGATGCTCTGATTGAGGATGGTCACCTCGCCCCCCGAGTAGTCCACGGAGTAGTCGGTGCCCTCGGCAAGGGTCACGCCACCTGCCGTTACCACCACTGATCCTTGCGGAATGTTGTATGCACCGAGAGAGATAACGTTGGCAGACGTACCGCGGAACTGTCCCATGAGCACGTACTTATCCTTCTCGGCTATCTGTTTAGCCACGGTTTTCGTAGAGTCGTACAGCTCGGTGAAGGCATACTTGGAAGCCTGGTCAGCTGTCACGCCCTTGGAGGTAAGGTAGTTGTAGATGTGCTTGCCGAACGGTTCGGCAACAGGGAAGAACACGCGACCGTTCGTGACGGTATATCCTTCCACGTAGTCGAAGTAGCCGTTGGAGTGTGCCTTGTTGTTATTGTCCAGTCGGTCGGCTCCGAGCACCTTGATAAGAGTCTGGTTCTTCACCTGCGGCTCTGGTATATAAGAAAGGTATACGCCAGCCGTGTCGCTCTGGAACTTCACGTCCAGACGGAACTTCTCTTTCTCCACCGATGAGGCAAGGTAGTAGACGTTCTTCATCATGAGTCCCCAGTTGCCCTGACTCGGGTTGTTTGACGTGTTCTTGAGCGATTTCACGAAGAGCGCCTTGTTCACGTCAGTGTTGTCAGAGGCAAACTCGCCCACCTGATAAGTCACGCCACCGTAAGTGTATTCGTATGCGATGGCAAGCACCTGGTCGGTCTGCAGACCTGTCTTCAGCGATATATAGCCGAGTGCGGTGTTGACGGTATATTCCGAAGAAGAGAGCAGACGCGCTTTCTCCAGCTTCTCATAGTCGGTGCCGCCGGCAAATCCCGGTATGGCGTCGAGCACTGTTGACGTCTGGTCAATCTCTCTTGCGCCTGCGTACTGCGTGGTCATTGCGGAGTACTCGCTGTTGGAAGCGTTGGAAGGCACGGGCTGTCCGGTGGTTGCCCATATAGGGTTAGACACGCGTGTGTTCTCGCCAAGGTCGGTCAGGGCGATGATGTTACGCGTGTTTGACGTTGTTCCTGTCTTGTTGGTTACCCACACCTCCACACGGTTTATCTTCATTCCCGATGTGAGATTGGGCAGTGAGCGCATCCATTCGTCATAACGGTCATGGAAATACTGCGAGAGGAAGAAGTGGCGGTTCTCCTCATAGTTGGCAGCGTCAATCTCGAACGGCGTAAACTGCTTGCCGCCTTTCGACGATACACTCTTCGTTGTCGACTTCTTCTGCGACGCCACCATCTGCAGTTTCAGCTTGCCGAACTGCAGGTCGGTGCGGATACCGAAGAGCGATGAGGCACCCTTTACGAGCGACGAGTTTGACGGGAACGACACGTTACCTGCCTCCACAAGCTTCACTATCTCGTCTTCCTTGCCGTCATACTTGAGCTTGAGGCTCTGAGCGTCAAAGTCGAATGTGGCGTCGGTGTTGTAGTTGAGGTTCATGTTCACCTTGTCGCCGACGCGTCCGTTCATGTTAAGGTTTATCTTCTCGTCGAAGTCCATTGTGGTGGTCTTGCGGTTGCGGATAGGCAGTGACGGATTGTCGATGTTCTTCATCGTCGCTCCGAACTTCAGCTCTGCCGTTCCCTGCGTCTTGATGCGCACGCCGCCGGGACCGAATATCTTCTCCGCCGGACCCAGATCGAAGTGCATGTCAGAGAAGTCGAATTTCTCCTTACCCTTCGCCTGATATATTTCGTCATTCTTCTTGCGGAAGAAGTCCTTCATCAGCTGCTTCTCGCTCCAGTGCATATATTCCTCTGCGGTCATCATCACGGGTGCCGCGATGTACGAACCTGCCATCTTCGATCCGATGACATACCGGTCGAGCGAGTCGTTATATTCCACCTGCTGTCCTAAATTGTCAGGGCGTTTGAGGTCGGCGGCGCCCTGCGAGAGGTCGTCGAGAGTTATTGGCATTGTGCGCTGTATTGGCCAACGCGTATGCAGCAGCGAGTCTGGTATCGAGTCGTCTCCCTCTATTACGGGCTGCGCCTTTATCGCCATGGTGTCGCGGGCAGCTTTGCCCTTTCCGCCTACCGGCTTTGCCTCACGCTGTCTGACATCCTGCATTATGGGACTTCCGGTCATGGCAAGCGTAGCCACTGCCACCAGAAGGAGCGCGACTGCCATTGTCCGTGCCGTCTTGTGCGACGGGAATCGGCGTAATATGAGGAGTATGTTATTGAGAATTTGCTTCAACGTATTGAATTGTCTTGTGTTGTATCCTGTTATTGTCTTACTTGATTTGCTTCAGCGCCATCTTCACCACCTGTTCCACAGGCAGAGTCGGGTCGTCCGTAAGCAGGGCTGTCACCACCTTGGCTGTCGGAGCCGGTGAGAAGCCGAGCATTGTGAGCGCTGCCACTGCCTCGTCCCTGACGTCTGCGGGGATGGTGCTGTCGGCAGCGGTGCCGGCAGGAAGCTCCTGGGCGATGCCCAGCGACATGATCTTGTCCTTCAGATCCACGATGATGCGCTGTGCCGTCTTCAGACCGATGCCCTTCACGCCCTTCAGCAGTCGCTCGTTGCCTGACGAAATGGCTCCGGCAAGCTCAGCAGGAGAAGCCGCAGAAAGAATCATGCGAGCCGTATTTGCTCCCACGCCCGATACGGTGATGAGCAGACGATAGAGGTCGCGCTCCTGCTTGGAGGCGAATCCGAAGAATGTGTACGAGTCGTCTCTGCCACCAGTGACAAGCGATTCGTGTACGTAGAGCTTCACTTCCTTCTTGCCCTGTACGGCTTCGTATGTGTTAAGCGAGATGTTGAGCGCATAGCCAACGCCGTATGCCTCTACCACTGCCTGTGCCGGAGTAAGTTCAGCGAGCTCGCCTTTTATATAGTCTATCATTTTATTATAAAGTGTGTTTGTCGGTTGAGTGATTTTAGTGCGTATTACACCATATTATATTATAACGACGTTTTGTTGTGTTTATTGTACGTTGAGGCTATCATAGCCTACAAATTTATTTATGTCCTTACTGACAACAAAAAAGCGGGGCTGCACCAGAACCACTCTGCCACAACCCCTACGCATAAAAGAATAGTGTGTTTTTATTATGTCTAATGAATCATATGATAAGCTTTTTAATGTATTGCTGCGTTATCTGCGGCTACCGAACGAGCCGCCACCGCGTGAGCTGCCGAATGACGAACTACCTCCGCGAGGAGCACTCATCGAGCTGCTGTTAGAGCGACTGCTGTTGCCGAACGAACGTGAGCTGCTGCTGCCTCCGAACGAACGTGAGCTGCTGTTAGAACTGCTGCTGTTGCCGAACGAACGTGAGCTGTTGTTGGAGCGACCGCTGCCGAACGTAGAGCGCGGCGAGCTTTGTACGGAATTCTCAGGAGAAGCCACCCTGAAGCCGCCTCTGCCACCGAAAGAAGAGTTGCTGTTGTTGTTCGGCTGTCTTACAGTGGTGCGAGTGCTGCTCTCGCGGTTGGTGCGCGAACCAAACGAACCACGCTGTCCGTTGTTGTTTATATTAGTGTTGTTACCAAAGCGCTGCTGCGTCTGGTTGCGCGAACCGAACGACTGGCGGTTTCCTCTGCCATAATCGCCGCGATTAAATCCGTCACGCATTCCGAAGTGTGCGTCGCCGCGACGCTCAGCGTAACGTCTTCCGTTATACCATGACCGGCCTCCGTTGCGATGCCAAGAGTGGCCTCCGCAGTAGCTTACGTACACCACAGGACGGTCAAAGTAGAAGTAGTCGCGGTGCGGATAGCGTGCGTAGATGCTGAAGTGCCACAGACCGTCGCTGAAGTAGAGCGGACGATAGAAGTAGCTGGCGGCGCAGTATGCGCGATACTGCCAGTCGAGGAGCACGTAGCTGAGGTCCACGTTACGATAGCGCCAGTACGGTCCGTAGAGGTCGTCGTATGTGTTTACGCCGATGAGGTAGTCGAGGTTTATCTCGTAAGCCGCCTCATACTGGTCGTTTGTGAGATTTAGTTCATACGCCATCTTGTCTGTGAGGAACAGTGCCTGCTGGCGTGCCTGCTCATAGCTCATTGCGTTTACGGTGACTGTCATAGTGAACAGTAACGCTAAGATTGATATAAACTTTTTCATAACTCTATCTTTTTAAATTGTTATTTTTTACGTTCTTGTTTCTTTACGCTTGCAAAGTTAGCCACATAAATCATAGCATCAAAAGGATTTTCCCTAAACGCCGGTGGGAAATTCCCTATTCTTGTTTTTTCTTACCTTAAACAATGGTTTTTCGGAATATTATGTTTATATTTGCCTTACATTAATAACTAAATACAATTATCCGATGAAAGTATTACAGAGTTCGCTCCTTCGAGCCATCTGCGCCATTGTCGTGGGAGCGCTGCTCGTCAAGTATCGCGAGCAGACGGTTACGTGGATGACGATAGCCATAGGCGTATTGTTCTTCATATCAGGCGTTTTCTCGTGCGCTTCATATCTGATAGCGCGTAGTCGTAAGGATGACGTACAGGTGTTTGATGCACAGGGACGCCAGCTTCGCGGCATGCGCCCTGCATTTCCCATCGTAGGTCTTGGCAGCCTTATCCTTGGCCTTATCCTTGCCATCATGCCCGGCACGTTTATCAGCAGCCTCATGTATATCCTTGCTGCCATACTCATCCTCGGCGCCGTCACGCAGTTTATGAATCTCATTGCCGCCTCACGTCTGGCTCGTGTGGGCATCTATTTCTGGATAATGCCCACGCTGACGCTTCTCGTAGGTCTCATTGCCGTCATCTCTCCCTCGTCCATTGCCTCGGCTCCGCTCTTCGTGATAGGATGGGCAATGATGGTGTATGGCGTAGTGGAGGTGATAAACGCCGTGAAGATACATCTCCTGCACCGCACCATTGAGCGTGCTTTGCAGAACCAGATACAGCAACAACAGAACAACGAAACAAATACAAATGAAAGTAAAGACTAATCTTCTGTGCATGGCAGCGGCCTTCGCTCTTGCCATGCCCGCCTGCGCCGCAGGTCCCCGTTCACCCAAGTCGGCAACCAAACTGCTCGCCCGCCAGAAGGAAGCGGGTCTTGCCACCATCACCGAGAACGCCGCCCGTGCCCACGTCTATTTCCTTGCTGACGACCTTCTTGAGGGTCGTCGTGCCGGTCAGCGTGGCTCGCGCATCGCCAAGCAGTACATCATCTCGCGTCTTCGTGAGGCTGGCGTCAAGCCGCTTTTCGGCGATACTTATGAGCAGCCCTTCCAGGCTTATGCCGACCAGAAGCTGAAGCGCGGCGTCAGATTCTTTGTGGATGCCGACTCCATCGCGCAGATAAAGAAGCACGTACACCAGCGCATGGACCTCAGCAACGTGCTCGGCGTCATTCCCGGACGTCGCTCTGACGAGATAGTAGTGGTGGGTGCCCACCTCGATCATGAGGGTATGTATGCCGACGTCGCTGGCGACAACATCTATAACGGTGCCGATGACAACGCGTCAGGCGTTGCTGCCGTGCTCCAGATTATTAAGGCGTTCGCTGAGAGCGGTGCCACACCGGAGCGCACCATTGTGTTCGCATTCTGGGACGGTGAGGAGTTCGGACTGTTAGGCTCTAAGTACTTCGTCAATCATTATGCTGACATCAGCAAGGTGAAGGGCTATCTCAACTTCGACATGGTGGGTGGCAACAACAAGCCTGAGGACCCCACATACATGGTATACTTCTATACTGACACTCATCCTGCTTTCGGCGACTGGCTCAAGGACGACATCAACAGATATTCGCTCAAGCTCAACCCCAGCTACCGTCCATGGGACAACCCCATCGGAGGCAGCGATCAAAGCTCGTTCCACCTCAAGGGTGTGCCCATCATCTGGTATCACACCGACGCACAGCCCCACTACAACCAACCGTCGGACGAGCCTAACACCATCAACTATCCCAAGCTGACCGACATCTCGCGTGCCTCGTTCCTCACAACATGGCATCTTGCGAACGACACCGCATACTAAAGGTATGCTATGGTAGGCAGGGCTTCGTCACTATATGTTATCGCCTTCTATCCATTTTCTGAAGGCTAACGCACGTTCCCTGCTTACTATGATTTCTTCGTCGCAATGAGTTATGCTTACTATCAGTCTATAGTCATTGGTCTTACATATTTTGACTACCGCCTCCACGTTTACCAAGTACTGTCTGTTAATGCGGAAGAACATCCTGGGGACAAACTTCTTTTCTATATCCCTAATAGTTGATGGCAACGCATACTCCGTACCGTCTGTCCCGACAACCTTCTGAATACGTTCAGAAGTATAGATATAAGCTATGTTGTCCACACATACAGGAACATACATTCCGTCATGAATCAGCAACACACGCCTTTTTGCGAAAGGCGCATCCGAAGAATATGCGATGCTGTCAGATTTCTGTTCGTTCATCGTTGCCGGATGTTGGTCGCATAAGCAGAAAGGCTGATGGTTAAGCTTGTCTATTGCTGCTTCCAGTTCCTTCCTGTCTATCGGCTTCAGGAGGTACGCCATCCCATTGTTTCCTATAGCCTCCATAGCGTAATTGTCATAAGCGGTAGTGAAAATCACAAAAGCCTGTGGCATTTCCTCTTTGAAAGCCTCAAAGACATCCCTGCCATGCAGCTGGATGTCAGCGAATATAAGGTCGTAGTCGTTGTTTTCCTTCAATGTGCTTATTACGGTGTCAACGCTTGTGAGCGGTCCGTCAATAACTGCGTCCGTCAATATCTCGCTGACCATACGCTTCAGCCTCTTGGCGCTGATAACCTCGTCTTCTATTATGAGGATTTTGTTTATCATGATTACGTTTTATGTCTATGAATTTGTTTGCTGTGTGACAATGGGTAGAGTTACGGTGTACAGTCCGTCGGCGATGCTTACCGAAATATCATCAATACCCAGAAGTCTGTGGCGTTCGTGAAGATTTGCCATTCCCATACGCGTTGATTCGCCTTTCGTCAGGTTGTTTCTTCCGTCCATTATGATGTTGTTTGAGACAACAAGGCTGTCACCGTTACGGCTGATGGTTATCAGCAGCGGGTGCTGACAGTCCGCAGGATTATGCTTTATGGCATTCTCTATAAGATTATGAAGGCTCATACTGACAATCATCTCATTGGACGAGAAGGAGAAAGGCTCGATGACGAGCTGTATGTCAGGAAACCTGATCTTCATGACATCCATGTATTCGCTTGCAACTGTGATGGCATCGTCCAAGCTTACATAGTCCTTGTCAAAACTGTTGATAAGATGACGGTATATTCTTGACAGCTTTATCGTGAACGACGTTGCGCCTTCGTTGTCGTTGTCCTCAATGAGAGAGATTATGACATTAAGGCTGTTAAAGACAAAATGCGGTGACAGCCTCGACTTTAGTTGTTCTGTGCGCATGGCTATCATCTCGTCCTTTTGTTTAAGTCGGTCTGAGTTGAGCTGGTTAATGGTGTAGATGAGCGAAACTACCGAACTGATAATGCCCATAATATATGTATTGCCGAATATCTCGTCGTCAGTAGAATTGTCCACAAAAATATCGTAAGTGTTTTCTGCTATAAAAGCAAGAGCCGTGTTTGAGAATATGAAAACCAACACAAGAAGCATCGTATGGCGCTCCTTGAGAGGCTTCAGCTTGTTTAATCGGAGAATATACGATGTGATTAACAGGCAGACCATGGCGAAAATCATGCTATACAGCAAGTCTGTAAAAATAAATGACTTGTAGTATCGCAGATATTCCAATGCTTCCTTGTAGTCGATGACCAGCCAGATGATGTCATAAAGAAAAAGGATAAGAAGCGAAGAGTATATCCAGTCCTTGACGAAATGGACATTAAAGTGTTTTGCTATGAATGTCTTTGCTTTGTTCATCGTATAAAATGGATAAGCGTGAAGCCTCCATCTTTCTGACTGAATGGAGACCTCACGCTATTGTGTTGTATCTTTTTAGAACATGTATGCCAAACCTATAATAAAGGTCTGTTCCTTATTGTCTTTGTCAAGCGTTCCCTTGAATGTGTTGGTCAGACCAAGGTTGTAGCCGAACTGCACCTGACAATGCGAGAACACCTCTGCACCTACCTTGAAACCAATGCCACATCCCACTCTGTTCATAACCTTATCCTTGAAGATATTTGAAGAAACGGTTTCCTCCGTCGGCTCGCCAACGAGCAATCCGTTCTCGCCATACTTCTGGCTTACCTGTTTGGCTTTGCCTCCCAGTCCGATATTCAGATAAGGACCGGCTGCTGCAAAGAGTCCGAAGTTGTCAGAGAATTTAAATTTATATCCCACGTTTACAGGGATGGTGAAACCGTATGAATGATATTTATAGTAAACCTCAATATGTTCGTTTGAATATCCGGCAGAAACACTTTCACATCTTTTCGAATCGAACAAGACAGCAGCATCAAGAAACAATCCCTTGTTTTCCTTGCCAAAAGTCATGTCGCCCTGCACACCAGCAGCCCAACCCATCTTGTTGTTTACAGCCTGCGTGCCACTCCACTGAATCCTTGCAGCCGGACCAATTCTGAATGACTGGGCAGAAGCCATTGTCGTGAACAACAAAGCAATAGCAAATGAAATGATTTTTTTCATCATTTTAATTTTTTGTTATGATTTATACTAAGTCAGACCGTGCACTGTCTTTTGTCGCTGCAAAGGTATATAAAAAATAAAAGGTATACAAATGGCGATTTCGGTCAACTCGTCAAAATCGCGTTTGAACTGTAGAAAATTGCGTTTGAACTGGATAATTTAACGTTTGAATTTTTTTTTGTGCATTGCTGTTTTATGCAGTAGCGGAGGTCTCTGTCGCACCAAGTCTGATACAAACATAGGAGGCTATGGCGTCCTCGCCGTAGCTGTGGGTAAATATGATACCCCAAAGATGAGTTCCCCGAAGTGGGACTGACGCATCCCCTATGATGTTGAGGATGATAGTCCTATTCTCTTACAAAACCGTTACTATTGCTAACACAAAACAATTGTTTCGGTCTTTCACTTCGTTCGATATAAGCATTCACTTCGTTCGATGTAAGCATTCACTTCGTTCGATATGAACATTCACTTCGTTCGGTGTGAGGTAACTAAAGTGGCGGTTTCGGATAACAATGCTTTGACAAAAACCTGACTCCACAGCCCGTTTATGGGCGCAACACGCACCCACGAACACAGCTGATAGAGTATGAGTCTCTGGGTATTCTGATGTTAGAATATCTCAATGGCGCAGTTTCTGCTATGGGAGGCTGCGTGGCTACGGCGAGACGCCATAGCCTCCTATGTTTGCCTTGTCTGCTGTAATTCACAACTTAATAATTCAAAATCGCAGGCGAAGCCGAGAATAATTCCTAATATCTCTAATACACAGTTGGTTATGTGGTTTACGGGAAAAATACGTAAACAAGCCTTGAATGAAGAACTTGACTATAAAGAGTCGGTCTGAAACAATATTGGTATGAAAAGTGAAAATAAATAAGCAAAAAGTTGCTTTTGTTAGCTTTTATTTGTAAATTTGGCGCAGATTTAACTCGATTGTTGTTCTTTTAACATTATGGCTTATGAAGAAACTTAACCTACTCAATTCCTTCCGTGCCATCGTTTTGGCAGGATTGTGTTTAGCTTCTCTTCAGGTTTCCGCCCAATGGAAACTTGTGAAAGAACTTGAAGCAACTTATTCAACCGACGTTACCCCATCAGGCAACCTGTTGCTTTCAGACTATCGTTACGACTATGCCGGAGGCATATATCTGTCCACCGACAAGGGAGCCAGTTGGGTGCATACCAATGCCGAGGACTATATGTATAGCAAATTCCTTCATTTCGGTAACTATATCTTTGCTGCCGGTTCGAGTACCTGTATCGCCCGTTCTGACGATAACGGCAAGACATGGAAGTCTTTGTTCTATGAGGATGCTGTGAAGGATGTATTAGGCGATCAGACTAACCAGACTGTTGCCTATGCTATGGCTGTGCATAACGGCAAGCTCTTTGTGGGCGACTTCTGCCAGGGCGGTATCGTGTATAGCGAAGACTACGGCGAGACATGGAAGAAGACCGACATCAATTCGCTCACCTATAGTTTTGCTGATGAAGATGAAGATAAAGGCAAGGGTAAGGGCGATGAGCCTGAAACATACGTAGAGAACATCTATCAGCTTGTCGACTATAACGGACGTCTCTATGCCTTTGGCATTTATTTCGTGTTTGTCCTTGATGACGAGACGCTTACATGGACTCCGGTCAGATATGACAGCAACTTTATGGCTGTGTCAACGCAGTATAAGGACAAGCTTGTTTTGGGTCGTTCTGTCATGAACGACACTTTCGCTGTTCCTTTCCTTCTGACGCTTGACAAGAATGGCGAATGGGGAGAGGTTTTTCGTCCTGAAGGTCTGATGGACAACAATGTGCGTTCTTTGGCAAGTGACGACAAAAACATTTATGTGGGCTTGCAGCAGCGTGGATTGTATTTCACTCCTGATTTCGGCGAGAAGTGGTATAACATATCTGAAGGACTGCCCTACAATCAGTATAATCCCGACAGCGAGCGCATATATCTTTCTCCGTTAACCATAGTTCCTGCTGACGACTGCGTTTATTTGGCTGTTTATAATTATCCTGGAGCTCCTTCTGGCAGCGGTCTTTATAAAATCGACCGTAAGGATTTGGACGATATTGCCACCAGTATCAGCAGCCCGCTGCCTTCTTCGGATAATGGCGGGTCATTAGAACTTCAGTTCGGCAACCGTCAGGTGAGCTTTGTTGCAGGAGATGTGCCCACCACATTAACTGTATGGGATGCTTCGGGACGTCGTGTGGCTCAACAGGCGGTCAAGGGTACAGCCCAGATTCGTTTCTCCGCTCCTGGTGTTTACACATATTATGCTAATTACGGCGGTCAGGTGAAAGCGGGCAAGTTCCTTGTGAAATAGAATGTCTAACACCTACTAACGCTTAATCCTAATGTTTATGAAGAGATTATATATGGCGCTTGCTGTAGCAACGCTTGCAACAATGTCTTTTGCACAACCACTTTCGACATACCGGTCGATGAAGGACAAGCCTACGGGCAAGCCGATGGACATTGTCATGTCGCCAGTCGGCAATAAGACGGCTATGTTGGCACGCATGAAAAAGGCTGCCGGCAATGCCGACATTATCACCGAACAGCCAAAGGGAACCCTGCACGACAATCTTTATGGTACTGGCGAGGGCTTCATGACTTTCTTCAACAGTGTGTATTCGTCTGCATCCGACGGCACTGTTGAGCGTTATGTCGAAACAGACAACGGTGAGGTGTATATTCAGAATATCGTCAGCACTATTTCTCCCAACACTTGGGTGAAAGGTGAGAAGGCTGAAGGTGATACCATTAAGTTTGTCTTCCCACAGAAATATGTGGCTCAAGAAGGAATGGACGATGATGGCAATCCAACGGGTATTGTGGAATTCTTCTATCTTTACCGTTGTAGGATAAATGCCGAGCGTACATCGCTTGACCTTGACGAAACTTCGCAGACCATCAATTATGTCCTTCGTAACGACTCGCTTATTCGTGTTGACAATCTGGACAATGGCGTGATTCTTGCTCTTTGCAATGGTGCCGGCGAATGGACAGGTTTCGGCGACTACTATCAGACTTGGACCAAGATAAAGGATGAGCCTTGTGTTCCTTCTGCATCTGCGAACAAAATGAAGTTTCAGCTTGACTTTGTGAATACGGGTGAGCAGTATGATTCGCGTATCATTAATGCGGCTATTGACGGCAATGACTTCTATCTTGGAGGCTTGACCGATTCTGCCCCGGACAATTGGGTAAAGGGTAAGATTGACGGCGACAAGGTGGTCTTTGAAGGCAAGAAATACATGGGCGTGGATAAGGAGAACAAATGCCATGCTTATTTCAGTGCCTTAGGAAGCGAGAAGGTGTGGAGCGATTATTATCATCAGGAGGCGGACAGCTTCTTCTTCGTGAAATCTATATCGTTCGATTATGACGCAGAGAGCAAGACCCTTAAGTCGGACAAAATGTTTGGCGTGAATATGGGTACGAGCACCGTGAAATTCATCAATGTTTTTATGGAACCGCAGATGAAGCCTTGGAATGATTTGCCTGCCAATCCTAAGGATCCCGATTTGCTGGAATTCCGTCCTTACGACCCTAACTATGGTTATGGCGCAATGCTGTATTGGCTTGATAACATGTCGGTTGACGATAACCTGCTCAATGCTGACTATCTCTACTACAACTTATATTTCGATGGAGAACTGTTTACGGCTTATCCTGACGAATATGTATTGCTAAAGGAGGCGATGACAGACATTCCTTACTCGTTCAGCGATGGTTATGATTTCAACTTCACAGGAAGTATGCACAACATGTTCTTCTATATGGACGGAGTGTCCAAGGTTGGCATTCAGGCTATGTATAAATACAATGATAAGGTGTATAAGTCGAATCTGGTGGAGTTTGAGATAACGGAAGACGGATTCAGACCTACTGCCGTCAATGGTGTGACTGATGATAAGGACAGAGTTACGGGTGTAAGCTTCTACGATCTTAGTGGACGTCGGGTGAGCAACCCTTCAAGTGGTATCTATCTTAAGACAATGAAAATGGCGGATGGTACGCAGAAGACAGTAAAGATTGTAAAGAGATAAAGAAGAAAACATAAAAAAACGATGATGTCAGAAATGGCATCATCGTTTTTTTTTACACCTCCAACACCCTTACTTCCACGTTCTTCATCGGTTCGATGTCCTGCATTGGCTTGCCGAAGAAGACGGACTGTATGGCTTTGTTTATTATTCCGTGACCTACGGCGGCTACTGTCTTGCCGTCGTAACGCTGGCGCATAAGCTGGAGGAAGGCGTTGGCACGTTGGCGCATGGCGTCTGTGGTCTCGATATCCGGAGTCCACTTGGCGTCCTTAAGGTCGGGGATGTATCGACCGGTGAAGCTGCCCCAGTCGCGCTCTCTTAGCAGCGAAGTCTGGAAGATATTGGCGAGGGCAGTGTGGCGGTCGCCTTGGAAGTGGGGGGCTGCCACCTCCACACAGGTGTCGACGGCACGTTGGAGGTCGCTCGATACGAAGGCGTCGATGTGTTTTTGGCTCAGTTCGGCGCCGAGACTGCGTGCCTGATTGATGCCGTTTTCTGTAAGTTTGCCCGGCGTCTGACCCTGCATGATGCGGTTTACGTTGTCAACGGTCTCGCCGTGACGGATAAGAAGAAGCTTGCATGCCATGATTGTATGTTGTTTACTGTTTGTTAATGTTTAATGTGTGGCTCTTGCCATTACATGTTGTCTATTTCTTTCAGCACATCCAGAGCGTCGCCCACCGATGTGATGCCGGTCACAATCATGAAGCGGTGGCCTCTGGCTTCCTTGAGATTGCAGCGACGGGTGTGCGAAGATATATAGTTGAGGGCGCGTCCGAAAGCCTGACTCTTATAGTAGGCAGACTCTGGATTGCTCACAAACTGCATCTGCATGCGACCCTGCTTGAGGATTATCTTCTCGCAACCGAGCTTCTTGCCTATCCTTCTTAGCGGCACAACGAGGAGCAGCTGCTCTCCCTCCTTCGGCATCTTGCCGAAGCGGTCTTCCAGCCTTTTGCGATAAGCGTCCAGCTGGTCGTCGTCGCTGATGTTGTCGAGCTCGCGATAGAGGAACATTCTTTCTGCCGAACCGGGGACGTAGGTCTCGGGGAAATACATCTCCAGGTCGCTCTCCAGTGCGCAATCCTCCACAAACTCGTCGCCACTGATCTCCTTACCCTGTGCTATCTCCTCAGCGTAGATGTCCTGGAATTCCTCGTTCTTTAGTTCGGTGACAGCCTGATTGAGGATTTTCTGATAAGTCTCGTAGCCGAGGTCCTCCATGAATCCGCTTTGTTCGGCACCGAGCAGATTGCCCGCGCCACGGATGTCGAGGTCCTGCATGGCAAGATTAAATCCGCTGCCGAGTTCGGAGAAATTCTCCAATGCCTCCAGTCGGCGGCGTGCCTCAGGCGTCAGCACCGACTTGGGCGGAGCCAGCAGGTAGCAGAACGCCTTGCGGTTGGAGCGTCCCACACGTCCTCGCATCTGATGGAGGTCAGAGAGTCCGAAGCGGTGTGCGTCGTTGATGATGATGGTGTTGGCGTTGGAGATGTCGATGCCGTTCTCCACTATGGACGTGGAGAGGAGCACGTCGTAATCATAATCCATAAAGCCGATGAGGATTTTCTCAAGCTCTTCTGGATTCATCTGACCGTGACCGATGGCCACTCGTGCGTCAGGGACATACTTATGGATGAGTGCGGCTATCTCGGGAAGGTTGGATATGCGGTCGTTCACGAAGTATACCTGTCCGTTACGCGACATCTCGAAGTTGATGGCGTCGGCTATTATCTCGTGTCCGTATACGCCCAGTTCGGTCTGGACGGGATAGCGGTTTGGCGGCGGCGTGCGTATGATGCTCATGTCTCGTGCTCCCATCAGCGAGAACTGGAGCGTGCGCGGGATGGGGGTGGCAGACATGGTGAGCGTGTCCACGTTGGTCTTCAGCTTGCGCAGCTTCTCCTTCGTAGCCACGCCGAACTTCTGTTCCTCGTCGATGATGAGCAGTCCGAGGTCATGCCATTCCACCGACTTGCCTATGAGCTTGTGCGTTCCGATGAGGATGTCAATCTTGCCCTCCTTCAGATTGGCAAGCACCTCGCGGGTCTGCTTGGCTGTGCGGGCACGTGAGAGATAGTCCACGCGTACGGGCATCTCCTTCAGGCGGCTGAGGAATGTCTTGTAATGCTGGAACGCCAGCACCGTGGTGGGCACCAGCACAGCCACCTGCTTGCCGTCCGTGGCAGCCTTGAAGGCGGCACGTATGGCCACTTCCGTCTTGCCGAATCCCACGTCGCCGCATACGAGGCGGTCCATAGGTCGGTTGCTCTCCATGTCATGCTTTACGTCCTGCGTGGCTTTCGACTGGTCAGGCGTGTCCTCATATAGGAACGAAGCCTCCAGCTCGTGCTGCAGGTAAGAGTCGGCAGAGAATGAGAATCCCTTCTCGTGGCGACGTTTCGAATAGAGCTTGATAAGGTCACGTGCGATGTCCTTGATGCGCTTCTTCGTGCGTTCCTTCAGTCGGTCCCACGCACCCGTGCCGAGAGCGCTGAGGCGTGGCGGTTCGCCGGTGTCGGCACGGCGGTATTTGGAAATCTTGTAGAGCGAATGTATTGACACGTCCACGATGTCGCCGTGCTGATAATAGATGCGTATGGCCTCCTGATAGCTGTCGCCGACCGGCACGCGTAAGAGTCCGCCGAACTTGCCGATGCCGAAATCCACGTGTACGATGAAGTCGCCCGGCTCCATTTCCTGCAGTTCCTTCATCGTCAGCGCCATCTTACCGGTCCGTGCAGCGTCCGACTTGAGGTTGTATTTATGGAAACGGTCGAATATCTGGTGGTCCGTAAAGAAGCACAGACGCAGGTCGGCGTCGGCGAATCCCTCGTGCAGGGTGTGGTCAACGGGCGTGAACGTGATGTTGTCAGCTACGGAGAGAGCCTCCGAATTGGGCGATTTCTGATGGCGGGCGTTGCGTACGGCACGCAGTTCGTCGCTCTCGAAAATCTCCTTCAGTCGGCGTGTCTGCTTCTCGCTGTCCGCAAGAATGTAGAGACGATAGCCCTGAAGCAGGAAGTCTTCGAGAGTCTGAGCCAGCAATTCGAAGTTCTTATGGAACAGCGGTTGCGGCGAAATGTTGAATGTGATGGTGGTCTGGGGAGTGCCGGACGGCTGTGATCCCATCTCGATGAAGCGGAAACCGCTGATAGCTTTGCGAAATTCTACGCCGCTGACCAGATTGTTCTCCTTACGCATTTCGCGCATAATCTGCTCCTGCTCCATCTCCGTGGCGCCCTCAAGACGTTCCGTGAAGGCTTGCTTGGAGAAGCCGTTGTCATAAATCTGCTCGATGGCGGAGCAGAGATAGAGGCGGTCCTTGAAGACCAGCAGGGCGTCTTCGGGCAGCATGGCAGTGAAGGGCTGCTTGTCTGTGACGGTCTGTGCTAGTTCGGGAACAATCTGAACCGTCTCCTTCGAGTCCTTTGAGAGCTGGTCAGCCACCTCGAACGTGCGGATGGTGTCCACCTCGTCGCCGAAGAAGTCGATGCGGAAGGGCAGTTCGGACGAGTAAGAATAGACGTCGACGATGCTTCCGCGCATCGCAAACTGTCCCGGTTCGTAAACGTAGTCTACCTCCTCGAAGCCAAGACTGCGCATCTTTCGTCCGAGGTCAGTGAGGTTTACGATGTCACCGACGCCGATGCTTATGGTGCGTTCGTCGAGGTTTCGCTTCGACACCACAAGCTCGCTGAGGGCTTCAGGACAGGTTACCACATAGAGGAAGCCCGGATTGTCCTTCCCTTTGCCAGCCGTATGAGCTGCCGAGAGGCGTGAGAGAGTCTCCGTGCGCAGGATTTCGTTGGCTGCGTCGCGCTGTCCGTACTTCACGGCACGGCGGTAAGAAGATGGGAAGAACAGCACGTTGTCCGTACCGAGAATCTGCGTAAGGTCATGATAGAAGTAGCCTGCCTCGTCATTGTCCTGCAGTATGAAGACAGCCGTGAGCGGCTTCTGCGCCCCTTTCTTGCCGTTTCCGGTACGGCTTGCGGCTGCCGCAAAAAACACAGGAGCCGATGAAGCAACCATTCCCTTAAGGAATAAATGCTTCACCGACTCGTCATTTACAGCTTTCAAAAAAGCCCCGCACTGAGGCAGGGCTGAATATATGTTGCTAATCTCTCTTATTTTCATAAGCATTTAAGGATGTCCTCTCGACGTATCTCGAATGTTTTAATGTTTTGCCTTAGGATACTTTCTGAACCATCCGTCCCAACGCAGACGCATAACGCCGAAGAAAGCTTCGGAGAAAATGCCACCGCTCATCTTGCTGACACCTTCACGACGGTTGACGAACACTACGGGCACCTCCTTAATCTTGTAACCCATCTTGTATGCCGTGAACTTCATCTCTATCTGGAAGCCGTAGCCCTTGAAGCGAATATGGTCGAGCGGAATAGACTCGAGCACGCAACGGCGATAGCACTTGAAGCCCGCTGTGGTGTCGTGCACCTGGAAACCAGTGACCATGCGTACGTACTTGGAGGCGAAGTAGCTCATCAGCACGCGTCCCATAGGCCAGTTTACGACGTTGACGCCGCTTACGTAGCGCGAACCGATGGCAAGGTCGTAGCCCTCGTCATGGCATGCTGCGTAAAGGCGCGGCAGGTCGGCGGGGTCGTGAGAGAAGTCGGCATCCATCTCGAAGATGAAGTCGTAGCCGTGCTCGAGCGCCCACTTGAATCCTGTGATGTAGGCGGTGCCGAGTCCCAACTTGCCGCTGCGCTCCACGATGAAGAGGCGGTCGGCAAACTCCGTGTCGATGAGATGATGCACTATCTTTGCTGTTCCGTCGGGGCTTCCGTCGTCGATGACGAGGATGTGGAAGCACTTTTCGAGAGCGAAGATGGCGCGTATGATCTTCTCGATGTTTTCCTTTTCGTTATATGTAGGGATGATTATGATGCTGTCGCTTTTGTTCATACTACCTTTATATTTAGTTCTGTTTGGCTTGTCTTTAACTATCTATTTTGCAAATGTACGAATATTATTCTAAAGGCACGCCCGCAAACGAATAAAAAAAAGCCGCTTTATGTAAGTTTTCATAAGTTTTAAAGCTTATTTATTTAAGGCAATATGCTTTTGTGGCTCCTGCCTTTTCGCCTGTCGAGCCGAAACTGCACTTTACCTTCTTTGCCTTCTTGAGACTTCCCTTCAGCTTCACCTGCAAGTTGACGGTCTGCTGCTTCTGTGCCGGGTCAGCCACGTGCAGCCAGACATGACCGTCTGCCCTGCGGCGTACCATAAGCGCACATGGACGGTCGGTCTTCACCTCGATGTCACCGTCCTTATACTTTCCCTTCTCATGGAAGACCATCTGCCAGACGCCGAGTCCGCCACGACGTACAGCCTGGAGCTTCTTGCTGTTGGAAAGAATGCTGACCTCATTGCTTTGTGCATACTTGTCAAGGGCATTGTCAGACGTGTTTTCGGGTACGATGACGTAGGCGTAAGAGGCGTTCTGCGGACGTGTGCCGTGGTCAATAGCCACGGTGGCTACGTCGAGCGTGGAGGTACGGTTAGGCTCCACGTTGTTGATGTCGTGCCAGTTGCCTGTCTGCTTCTTGCGCTCGATTGTCACCTTGCCACCCTTCGGGAACACGTAAGCCACACCATTATGGCGCACCCACCGGATGTCGGTCTTCGCAATGTTGTCAGACAGCTTGAGCTGTGACTTGCCGTTGCCGTCCTTATAGTCCATGCTCCACTTGGCATTGTCCAGACATTGGTTTACGGTTGTCTGCACGTCGCTTTGCGATGACGACGTTACGCCTGCTCCGAGGCAGACCACCTCGTCGTCAAAGAAGAACCAAGACTTGCGTGCTCCAGTGTTTATGCCGTCGTAGGAGTCGTAGTAAGCGTAGGTTGAGGCTCCGTAGATGGAGTCGGTCACGCCACCCGCAAACTGCGATGTGCCACGCAGCTCCCAGTCTTTCTTGCCCAGCGGTACACGCTCCGTAAAAGGAGCCGTAACGCCGGGGATGCGCGTCCAGTTCCAAGCCGGGAATATGTTCAGGTATTCGTCGCCCGTCTTTGTTATGGAGCAGCTGCCGTCCGACACGTAGTAAGCCTTCAGATTCTCGCCGTTGCCATACTCCATGCGTGAGGTACGAGTGGAGCAGAAACGCACGCCTACGGAATAAGAGGGGCGTGTGTGGAGCGTGTAGTCAGCCCTATAGAAGTGGGTATTGGCGGATGCGACGCCCTTGTCAGCCTTTGCCTTACCCTCTATTCTTGATACGATGTCCTGATACTGTGCGGCATATTCAGGGTCGATGGTCATCATGCGGCGGGCGTAAAGGGCAGTGTTGGAGGCTTTGAGCGAGTTGTTGCGGCTAACACCACGTCCCAAGGTGTTGTAAATCTTATACTTTCCGCGTATGGTGGGATAAAACGAACGGAGCATAAACAGCCTTACCATCTCCTTCTTGTCAGCGCTGAGCGCAAACTTCGTGCCCGCAGCATATCCGGCTATCTGCGTGATGCCCTTCAGAATCTCGTCGCCGTAGCCTCCGATATATAGCTGCTGTCCATGCTGAATGAAGCTGCCGTCACACTGAAAGCCCTCGCCTGTAGTGTATTTTATAGGCTCGAAAGCCAGCTCCATAGCACGTTTCAGGTCGGCATCGTTTCGCTCCACGGCTGCACGATAAATCCAGTGTAGGCACAGGTCGGTGCGGTTTGCACCGGTCCACTTGGCAGGATCGCCGCCGTCTTCGCGCATGTGATTGAGTATGTTCTGTTCCAGCTGTTTAGGCAGATGGTGCTTGCCCTGTCTCATCTTGACAAGCATCACGCCGAGCGACTGAGGTTCAGCCACCTGAGCGTACCACCAGTTGGTGCTCTTCGGGCGACGTTCCATCCAGTATGACAGAGCTTTCACAATATCATTATATACGTTCTCGTTGCCATACAGCTTGCTCTTCTTGTTGGTATAGGCATAGACGAGGTTGCTGAGGCGATTGAGATGTGTGCGTGGCTGCCATCCGTCTTGGGCTGTACTGGCATAGTCGATGTCGCTGAAGCTGCCTTTCTTGATGTCGAACGTCTTCAAGTCCGCCGTTATGTCCGGCGCACTTTGGAAGTCATTGCTGATACGTTCCACGAGAGTGTCGAAGTCATCGGTGGCGGCAAGCGTGACTGTCGGTATGGTGGCGAGGAAGAGCAGGGCAGTGGCGATGCGCTTCAGAGGAGTGTGTATTTTGTGCATAGCGGTGTTGTTTAGGGGTTACTGTTTGGGATTATTGCCGTTTACGATGCTCTCGATGTATCGGCATACCATCGAAATGCCCTTCTCGTTGTCTCCTCCTTCAGGTATAATGACGTGAGCGAAGCGCTTTGTGGGTTCGATAAACTGCTCGTGCATGGGCTTGAGAACCTTCAGATAACGGTCCACAACCATCTGTACGGTACGTCCGCGCTCAATGATGTCGCGCTGGATGTTTCGGATAAGGCGCTCGTCCGAGTCGCAGTCCACGAAGATGCGGAAGTCCATCATGTCGCGCAGACGCTTGTTTAGCAGGGCCATGATGCCCTCCACGATGATGACGGGCTTAGGTTCGACGTGGATGGTGGCTTCCTCACGGTTGCACTTAATATAGGAATATGTGGGCTGTTCGATGGCTTTTCCCTCGCGCAAGTCGTTTATCTGCTTGATGAGAAGCTTCCAGTCGAAAGCGTCAGGATGGTCAAAATTGATGGCATGGCGCTCCTCGTCCGTCATGCCAGTGGTGTCGTTATAGTACGAGTCGAGAGGCACCACGGCTACATGATGAGGCGGAAGAGCCTCCACGATTTTCTTAACAACGGTGGTTTTGCCCGAACCGGTTCCTCCGGCTATACCTATAATTGTGATTTTATTGTTTTCCATATACTTGTTTTTAGTAGAGATTTAGGGAATGAATATACTGTCGAACATCTTCTGATAGAACTCCGCCTTCTTCTCCACAGCCATCGGGTAAGCCCTTGAGCTGCTTGGCATCCTCCACAGACGCAGATGGCGTCCTTCAAAGCAGAACGTGGTATGCTCTCCAACCTTCGGACTTTCCTTGATGGAGAAGCATTCGGCGAGCGTGTCGGTGGCTTTCTGTCCCGTCGTTACGATGTCGGTAAGAAGGGGCAGACCGCTCACCATCGCCTTAAGGTCAGTAGGCTCCACGACCATGAGGTCCTTGTCCGACGCCGTATTCTTCAGTCGGCGGACGGCTGTGGCGGTGTCGTACATGCCGATGCGCTGACGGGTAAGAAAGCTTTTGATGTCGTCAAGGAAGAATGTCTTGGGCTCTTGGCTGACGAAGCGCATCTTGTCTTGGAAGAAACAGATGCCGAAGATGCGCCACATGTCGTTGGTGAAGTTGGGATAATAGAAGTGCATCGTCCAGCGTTTCTCCCCAGGCGGAAAGCTGCCAAGCATCAGCAGACGGCATCCTTCGGGAAGGAAAGGCGTGAAAGGATGGCGCTCCACAGGCGGAACAGTCTGTGTGGCGCCATCCTTAAGTTGGTTTTCTGACATCATTACTTCTGCTCCTTTACGAGGTAAACCACAACGGGGAGGTGGTCAGAATATCCGTCCAGCCATACGCCGCCAGCCGTGGTACGCTTCGGCGCACCCTTGTATTTGCCCTCGCTCTGGATAAGATACGGGCGGATGTGAATCTGGTTCTGGAAGAACTTGAGAGACGAATAGTCCTTGCGTCCGTTCTTGTTGAGGAGGTTGGGAGAGAGGACAATCTGGTCGAAGAGGTTCCACGTGCCGCTGTAGAAAAGCGTTCCGCGTCCCTCCTTGGTGAGAATGTTATACCAGGGATTATACATGTCGTCCTTGCCCACCTTGTCTACGTCGGGCTTGCATGAGAGCGCCTCGGTCATCGACTTGTTTGTCGGGTCGTCGTTCATGTCGCCCATTACCATCACCTTGCAGTTCTTGTCAGCTTCGATGAGCGAGTCCTTTATCTTCTTCACCTGACGTGCTGCCACCTCGCGATAGTATGACGAAGAGAAACGGCTGGGCCAGTGGCATACGATGACGGCAACGGGCTCGCCAGCCATCTCGCCCTTCACGGTAAGGAAGCCACGTGTGACGAAGCCGGAGTCCTTTGCTTCCTCGGGCACGTAGGGATAGAGGTGTACGTCCTTTACGCTGAAGTAGCGCGGATTGTAGAGCATGGCGCAGTCGATGCCTCGCTTGTCCGGTCCCTCAACGTGCACATACTTATAGCCGCGCTCCTTGAGCTTGGGCTGAGATATGAGTGCGTCCAGCACGCGTGAGTTCTCAACCTCCGACAGCCCGATTACGGAGCATCCCACGCCCGGCAGCTTGTCCGTTCCAAGATCGGCGAGCGCCTGAGCCATGTTGTGCAGCTTATGACTGTATTTCAGTCCGTTCCATTTATACGAACCGTTTGGGAGGAAGTCGTAGTCGCGCTTGCCCTCGTCGTGGCAGGTGTCGAAGAGGTTTTCCTGATTGTAGAAACCTACGGCATAAAGGCTGTACTTCTTCTGTGCGTTTGCTCCTGTTATTGCGCAGAGCAAGAACATAAGGATAAGTAGAAAGTTCTTTTTCATTTTTGTTTGTATTGTCATTTCTTGTTGATTACAAATTGTTTCAATCTGCAAATTTCGCTAATAAATCTGATATATGCCATAACTTTTGAGCGGATTTAGCTTAATGTCATATAAATTTCTTGTTTTCTTTTATTAATTTTGCCCCCATAGACCATTCATATTATGAAATACATTCTTGCTACAGACTCATTCAAAGGCAGCCTGTCGTCCATGGAAGTGGAGGCGGAGATAGCCGAAGTGTTAACAGAAAAGGGCGCGGATGTCGTCAGCCTGCCGATGTCGGACGGCGGCGACGGCATGCTGGAGGCTTTCACGAAGGCTTTGGGCGGAACCATAGAGCCGGTGTATGTGCACAATCAGATGATGCGCCGTGTGGACGCCGCCTTCGGTATGACGGCTGACGGCACCGCCATTGTGGAGGTGGCGCAGGCGTGCGGACTGGAGCTGGTGAAGGAAGACGAGCGCAATCCGATGCGTGCCACCACATACGGCGTGGGCGAACTGCTCTCAAGAGCCGTCAAGCGCGGATGCCGCAACTTCATAATCGGGCTTGGAGGCAGCGGCACGAGTGACGCAGGAATTGGTATGCTGAGGGCGCTTGTTGACATCTTTGCAAAGGGAAAGACCTTCGACGACGCCATGAAGACCGAGCTGGGCGAATGCCGCTTCACCTTGGCGTGCGATGTGGACAATCCGCTTTGCGGCGAGAACGGAGCGGCTTGCGTATATGCTCCGCAAAAGGGGGCTACGCCGCAGATGGTGGAGCAGTTGGACAAGAGGGCTAAGCTGTTCGCAGAGAAGTCGGCTCTGCATTACGGCTACGACCGTTCGTGCTGTCCTGGAGCAGGTGCAGCAGGCGGACTCGGCTATGCTTTCATGCAGTATCTTGGCGCTGAGATGCGTTCCGGAGCCGACATGCTGCTCAGTCTTTGCCGCTTTGACGACGTGGCAAAGGACGCCGACATGATAATAACAGGAGAAGGACACGCTGACCGTCAGACGCTGATGGGCAAGCTGCCGCAGAAGGTGTTGCAGCGCGGACTGCAGATGGGCGTGCCTGTCGGACTGGTGGCTGGTAGGGTGGACGCCAAGGAAGACTTGCTCAAGGCTGGCTTCTGCTTTGTGGAAAGCGTCACGCCTGACGGCATGTCCACAGCCGAAGCTATGAAGAAGGAAGTGGCGCAGGCTAATCTGAGGCATTGGGCTGATTTTCATCACCATCACGAACTCTTTAATGATTGAATTGATGTACGATATTTGCATTTCTAACGCTCAATACTCCTCGTTCAGCGCACAACAAAATCTTTGGTGCAAAATTCTTGAGTTTTGAGCGTGCAGCGATAGTGGGCTGACATACAGCTGATTATGCTGCTGAGAAGAGAAATGTGCAATGAATGACGGAGCCCAAAAGCATCATTGGGTTGCAATAGCGCCACTTTTACACTACAATAGTGCCACTTTTATCATGCAATAGCGCCACTTTTACACTCTAATAGTGGCACTATTGCAGTGTAAAAGTGGCGCTATTGTTAAGTTCGGGTGCTGTTTGCACAGCAAAACACCGTAAAAACAGCAAACCGGAACTCTAGAATCAATTTTTATTTTGTAACAGCTTTTTACTCTTTGTACGATATTTGCATGGCGGACAAGAGTCGAACGGCATGCCGTCCGAATTAGGAATTTTGAGTTCTTGCTTAGGCAAGCGGCAAAGCCGAGCGGTGAATTTTGAATTGTGCGCCAAGGCGCATTGTGAATTGTTCAGTTTTGAATTGATAGGATGAAACCTGTGTTCATGTCTTCTTGTCAAAAAAATATGTATTCCTGTTAAAACTGCCAATTCTAAATTAAATAATTCAAAATCGCAGACGAAGCCGAGAATAATTCAAAACTCAAAATTCCTAATTTCTAATTTGGGTTTATGAGAAGACAGTACAAACCTAGGAGGCTATGGCGTCTCGCCGTAGCCCCGCACCCACGAACGCAAGCAGATTGAGTATGAGCTGCGGGTTCCGCTGAGCGGGACCTTTATCATGAAACCCACTGCAAGCAGCGAAGCAGCGCAGCTGTGGGTACATATGCAAAAAAATGAGTTCCCAGAAGGGGAACTTATGCTTCCCGTATATTGTTGAGGATGATAGTCGGTCCCGCTTTGCGGAACCAAGAGATGATGAGGTGATGCTTATTGCATTTCGGTTTAACCTACAAAAATGACGGTTTAAATGTGTTTTTTACGTTTTAGCTATAGTTCTATTGCGCAATTACCTACGTTATACTAACTTTGCATTGTGAAATATTAACGCGTCGGTTTTCATGATTAATAATTTAAAGAAAACATAATTTGAAAAAGATATGAGACTATTATTATTATCATTCGTCCTGTTGGCATCTACTATGGTTAATGCCCAGTCTTTCCGTGTGGGCCCAACTGTTAGGGCATTGTATACAAGCCCGACCGATGACGCCCGTTCGGGATGGGGCGTGGAAGCAGGCGTTACGGGAGAGATGAACTTTAACAAGGATAATGCGGGATTGTTTGTCGATGCTTCTTTACTCTTTAATAATTCTAACTGGAAATCAGGAACTTATTATATGATGGATTCAAAGACTTCGAGCAAATATGATTATTCCACATATAATCTTACCGTACCTGTTAACGTCGGATATCGCATACGATTGGCTGATGCTGTTTCTCTGCACGCCGCTGCCGGTCCTTATTTGCTGTTCGGACTTTCGGCAAAGTGTAAGGAAAAGTCATGGGTAGATGGTAGCGCTAACAAAAAAACAGAAGAGTCTGATAATCTGTATGGCAAGACTATGCAACGCGTGCAATGCGGACTGGGAGTTGCGTTAGGAGCGGAACTCTTTAAGCATTATCAATTGAATGTCAGATATAATTGGGGACTGACCGATACTTATAAGGCTGATTATGCAAACGGCAAAAATAATATGCTGTCAATCGGTCTGTCTTACTTATTTTAAAGATTAAAGCTAAAGAGTAGTTTAAAGGAAGGGTTTGATATACGAATATCATGCTCTTCCTTTCACGGTATAAAAACAATACAAAAGGTTGTATTATGGTTTTGAAGAAAAGATATAAATCATTACTTGTAGAGTTGACGTTGTTCACTCTCTTCATATTCTTTTTTTATGACATAATTTGGATGATTATAGATTTTGATAATTTCTATAATCTTCTTACAACTTCAATGGATACGTTTCTTCTTAATTTTTTGATAGACCTTTTCTATTGTGTTGTTTTTGCTTCGATAAATATTACCTCCAAAAATGTTATATTCAATAATAAATTTCGAAGACGTAATAGTGTAAGCTATCGGAATTTGGTGTATTCTGGATTTCTGTTATTATCTATAAATGTAGTATTGGCTGTTCTTTGTGAGTTTGTCTTGAATGTGATGGATTCTGAATTACCGGATGAGGATTTCTTGGGAAATGCTTATTTCTTTTGCTTTGTATCGTGTATCTTGTCGTTTGTGATGTTGCTTATAGAGTATTCGAGGATTATAGATGAAAAGGAGAAAGCAAGAGTGAAGCTGCAAAAGAAATTGTTGAGCATGCAGTTGAATCCTCATTTTATCTTCAATAGTTTTAACGTTCTTAATGGCTTGATTTCTACAAATCAAGAGCTTGCATTGAAGTTTTCTACCAAATTAGCAAGGTTTTATCGTGTTGTCTTGTCCAATATGGATAATGATTTGATCTCTATTGACAATGCTTTGGATATGGCAAGGGATTATGTAGGTTTGTTGAATGTCCGTTTCGGTAACAGCATTTGTTTGGAGATTGAAAGAATGAGTGTCCTTGATGACGAGTATATATTGCCATGCGCTTTACAGTTGACTATCGAGAACGCAGTAAAGCATAATCACGTAAGAGATAGCAGCAAGCTTTATCTGACAATAAAGAGGAAAGATAACATGTTGGTTCTCAAAAATAATCGCATTCTGTCAAAGGATGATGTTGTGGAGGCGGATTCTTGTGGAATAGGTTTGAGAAACTTGTTTGACAGATATAATCTGATATGCGAATGTGAACCTGTCATCAAGGCTGATGCGAGTTTCTATGAAATTATGCTACCTATTATAAAACGAAAGAAATTATGAGTAAGAAATATCTGATAATTGAGGACGAACCTATTTCTGCGATGTATCTTAAGAGTATGATTCTTAAGCTGAAAAGTGATGTCGAAGTGTGTGGACCTGTAAGTAGTGTTGCTGGTGTTGTTGACTTGTTGACCAAGGAGAATGATTTTGACTTGATCTTTGCTGACATTAAAATAGATGGCGGTACTGTCTTTGATGCTTTTAGCAGGTGTGTTCCTAATTCTTTCGTGGTGTTTACGACTGCGTATGATAATTATGCTCTTAAGGCTTTCAAGAACAATGGAATAGATTATCTGCTCAAACCTATAGATGTAGATGAATTGGAGGATACGTTAGATAGATTTGAAAGATGCAGCGAAAGTAAGTATAATCAACATAAGGAGCTGATGCACCGTTTGGCGAACGAGAGAGTTGGTCCGTATAAAAGGCGTTTTCTTTTAAATTTCAGAGACGAGTTGTATATGTTGGAGACTTATAATATAGCATACTTCTTGAAAGAAGATAATGGTGTGGTGGCTTGTGACTTTAGTGGCAAGAAATATAATTTGTCGTATACAATGCAGCAATTGGAAAGCTGTCTGGACCCTGCGGGCTTTTTCCGAGTCAATCGTCAGTATATAATAAATTTCAAAGCTATCAAGAATATCTATACATCGTTTCTCTCAAAAATGAGAGTTAGCTTGAAAGGTTGTGATGATTGCAATATAATCGTGAGCAGAGATAGAAGCCGGGGATTTAGGGAATGGATAGAGAATATCCATGACGCTTAATGAATTCGGCTTTTTTTTTAAGTAACTGCTCTGCACCCCTATAGGAGTAGCTATGTATGCTGAGAGGGGGCAAATAAAGCCCCTATGAATTATACAGGCTAAATATATAATCAAAAGCTTTCAGTTACCGATTTTTTTTCTTTACTTTGCAAAGGAAATCAATAAAATCGAAAAACTTTAACAACATACATGAAAGAACATGGAGCTGTCCGTGTTCTTTTATTGGTTTAAGTAAGATATATATCAAAACTAATTAATTACATACATGCAAAAAAAGCTAAATCTTGCAGTGCTTGCTATGTGCTGCGTTCCGGCTGCTTACGCTCAGACTGACTCGCTCAGTATGAACACGATAAGCACGGAAGCTGCCATCACTTTCACGGAGGCGCAGCTGGGTGAGGATGACGACATGTCGCAGAACGTGACCATCGTCAGCTCCAACAGCAACATCTACGCCAGTGGAGTGGGCTATCTGTTCTCGCCGGTGCGATTCCGTTATCGTGCCTTCGACCAGAAGTATAACGATGTCTACGTAAACGGACTCTCGCTCAATGACATGGAGTCGGGACAGTTCCGCTACTCACAGGTGGGCGGACTGAACAATATGACACGTAACGTGGAGTTCGCACTGCCTTTCGAGCAGAACAACTTTGCCATCTCGGGCATGGGAGGTGCCAATAACTATAACTTCCGTCCGTCGGCAATGCCCGTAGGACAGCGCCTCACGCTTAGCGGCGCCAACCGCAACTACACGCTGCGCGGAATGTATACGTACAGCACAGGTCTGTCCGAGAAGGGATGGGCTTTCACCGGCGGCGTTAGCTATCGCTGGGCAAACCGCGGATACGTGGAGGGAACATTCTACAACTCGTTCTCTTACTTCCTCGGACTGCAGAAGGTGCTGTGCGGAGGACGTCACAGCCTGACTCTCTCTACATGGGGCAACCCAACGGAACGCTCTGCGCAGGGACCTGGTACGGATGAGGTTTACTGGCTGGCTAACGACAGATACTATAACCCTTATTGGGGTTATCAGAACGGCAAGAAGCGCAACTCGCGCGTCGTGAACGACTTTGCCCCGTCTGCCATCTTCACATGGGACTGGAAAATCTCTGACGACACAAAGCTTACCACATCAGTGCTCGGACGCTACTCGATGTATAAGGGCACGAAGCTCAACTATAACAACTCGGACAACCCGCAGCCTAACTACTGGAAGAATCTGCCCAGCAGCTACTTCGATGTGTGGTATGAGAACGACAAGGCTTACCGTACAGACCAGGCTTTCGCCGACTGGCAGTACACATACAACTACTGGCAGGCTTCGAAGGCTAACCGCCAGATCAACTGGGACCGCCTCTACTATGCCAACAAGAACGCCAACCTTGCAGGCAAGGACGCCATGTACTACCTCCAGGCAAAGCATAGTGACAACCTCACCATCTCGCTTGCGTCTACGCTCAATCACCAGATTGACAAGAACAAGCAGATAAACCTCGGTGTGATGGCTGCCACAAACAACGGCAGCCACTACCAGACAATAGAGGATTTGCTCGGTGCCAACACCTTCCACAACATCAATACGTACGTCATCTCTGACAAGTATACTGCCGACTCTGACCAGGCACAGTACGACCTCAACAACCGCAATGCCGTTGTGGGCGAGGGCGACCGCTTCGGCTTTGACTATCGTCTGATCGTAAACAAGGCAAAGGTGTGGACATCATACTCTGAGAATTTCGGACCGCTCAACTACACCATCGCCGCAAAGCTCGGCTATACGTCTATGCAGCGCGACGGCAAGATGCGCAACGGTCTGGCTCCGAACAACTCGTACGGCAAGAGCCACCACGCACAGTTCCTTGACGGTGGCGTGAAGTTTGCTTCCACCATCTCTCTCGGTCGCGGCAATACGCTCTCGTTGGGTGCTGCTTACGAGTATCGCGCACCGGAGGCTTCCAAGTCTTTCGTAGCTCCTGAGGTCAACAACGACTTCGTTTCTGGTCTTAAGAACGAGCGCGTGTTCAGCTCTGAGCTGGGTTATCAGTTCGACAACTCTTGGTTGCACTTCAACATCAGCGGCTATTACTCACGCCTTACCAACGTAACCGACTGGCAGAACTTCTATAACGACGACGTCAACTCATTCACATACGTATCGCTCACGGACATGAACAAGGAGTATTACGGTGTTGAGGCTGGATTTAAGTTCAAGGTAACGAGCTTCTTCGACGTGAAGCTTCTCGGAACCATCAGCGACGCCAAGATCATCAACAACTCGAAGCTCTGCTATATGAAGTCCGTAGACTCGCAGTTGCTCGGCAGCGATCAGACCGGCAACAACTACGACGAGGTGTATAACAAGGGCATGCGTGACGCCGGCACACCGCTCACAGCGGCAAGTCTCGGACTCAGCTATCATCAGGGCGGATGGTTTATCGACCTCAACGGCAACTACTATGACCGCATCTACCTGAGCTACTCGCCCAGCTACCGCTTCAAGTCAGCCGTCGAGGCACGCAACAAGGTGATGTCGCAGTATGGCGAACCCACCATCAACGACGTTACCGGCGAGATTCTTCCCAGCGCTCTCAAGCAGGCTAAGGGCAAGGGCGGATTCATGCTCGACGCATCTATCGGCAGAAGCATCTATCTGAAGCACGGATCGCTCTCCATCAACCTCATGGTCACCAACGTACTCAACAACCGCAATATCGTAACAGGCGGCTTCGAGCAGAGCCGAAGCGACTATAGCGGAGCCAGCGTTGACAATCCTGAGCAGAGCAGCGTGAAGAAGCGTGCTTACTCGTTCGCAAAGAATCCGTACAAGTTCTATGCTTACGGCACGAACGGCATGCTCAACATAACGTATAAATTCTAAACCCACACTTCAAGAAAATGAAAAGTATTAAATATCTGAAACTTGTCATCATGGCGCTCGTCATCTCTTTCGGCGCGGCATCATGTATGAACGAAGACTGGAGCGACCCGACTGGCGAGACTTCTCCTTTCGGCAACAGCCAGTTGCAGGAGACCAACGTCGTTTCCATTAAGTCGCTCATTGACGAGTATGGAGCAAAGCAGAAAGACAAGGTGAACGACACGGTGCGCATCGCTGACGGCGTGCAGATAAAGGGCGTCGTGACAGGCAACGACATGGAGGGCAACCTCTATAATCAGGTTACCATCGACGACGGCACGGCAGGTATAATCATCTGTGTGGCTCAGGGTGGTATGTTCGGACAGCTTGCCGTTGGTCAGGAGATTCTCGTTAACGTAGGCGGACTCTATTACGGCACGTATCGCACACAGCCGCAGATTGGCATTCCCTACACCAACTTCGAGAAGAACCAGACTTATCCGAGCCGTATGAACCGCAATGAATGGCAGTCGCGCTTCAAGGTGATAGGTAAGGCTGACCCCTCGAAGGTCACTCCCATCGTCGTGGAGAAGGCTTCCGACCTCAATATTGAGGCCAATGCCTACGCTCTCGCAGGTCGTCTTGTTACTCTGAAGAACGTGGAGTTTAACGAGCCGGGCAAGACATTCGCTCCCGAATCGGAAGGTTACACCACAGGTTACGGCGTAACACGCTACTTCAAGGGATTCACCGGACAGAAGAAGCAGATAGGTGTGCGCACAAGTTGCTACGCCGACTTCGCCGCTGAGAAGGTGCCTTCAGGCAAGGTGAACGTCACCGGCATCCTCACTTGCTACAAGACCAGCCTTACAAGCAGCTACGGCAATACCGTACAGTTGGTGCTTCGCAGCAGCAAGGACATCGAGGCTGTGAAGTAACAGAGCCTATACATTATATAATATATAAGACAAACAAAAAGATAATCCCCAAATAAACATTAAAGACAATATGAAAAAGATTCTTTATACAATGCTTGTCGCTCTTATGACAGCATTCACTTTCACAAGCTGCGAGGACGTTCCCGCTCCTTATGACATCCCCAACGGCGGCAACGGCGGCGGTTCATCAGAAATGGCTGGTAACGGCACAGCGGAGAATCCTTATACAGTAGAAGATATCAAGGGCTCTGGCGCAACAGGCAGCAACGTCTACGTTAAGGCTTACATCGTAGGCTTCGTTCCCGGCAAGGCTATGGACGAGGCTAAGTTCACAGCTGAGGGTTGCGAGGCAACCAGCAACGTGCTCATTGCAGCTTCTCCTGACGAGACATCTGTAGACAATGTAATGCCGGTGCAGCTTCCGGTAGGCGCTGTGCGTGATGCCATCAACCTTAAGGACAATCCTGCAAACCTCAAGCAGGAGGTGGTTCTCTGCGGTAACATTGAAGCTTACTTTGGAAAGACCGGTCTGAAGGCTGTGGTTTGGGCTAAGCTCGGCGATAAGGAGTTCGGTGCAAAGCCTGGCACGGAGACCGGCGGAGGTTCGGACATAACCGGCACACCTAAGGGCACAGGTACAAAGGACGATCCGTTCAACAGCGTGGCAGCCAACCAGATGGCAAGCAAGCTCGCTTCTGGCGCCAAGACAGACAAGCAGTACTACATCAAGGGTAAGGTGGTTTCTGTAAAGGAGGCTTTCAGCGCACAGTTCGGCAACGCTTCTTTCTATATCTCTGATGACGGCAAGGCAGAAGGCCAGTTCCTCGTGTTCCGCACTCTCTATCTTGGCAACGAGAAGTGGACAGAGGACAAGCCCAATGTGGCAGTTGGCGACGAGGTTGTGGTATGCGGTTCGCTCACCAACTATATGGGCAACACTCCTGAGACCGTTCAGGGCGAGACTTATCTCGTAAGCCTTAAGAGTAACGGCGGTGGCACAGAGACTCCTGACACCCCGGAGGTGGGCGAGGGTCTTACTCTTGATGCCACTAACGGCATCGTCACAATGATGAATTCTGGTGTAGCCGAGGGCAGCAGCATTGAGGTAAGCGTAGCCGACATGAACCTTACAGATGACGGCGAAACAGGTACAGAAGTTACAACAATCACCCTTTCTGACGGAACAAAGATAGAGTTTGACGGTGTGGCGAGACCAACAAGGCGAAATACTTCAAGAAATATAAAGCTATCCGTGTATACAAGAACAACGGATTCACTGTTACAGGCAAGAGTAAGATTGCCAAGATTGTCTTCACTTGCGACGGTGCACAGTATGTAGGCAACAAGACAGCTACGCTCACTTTCTCTGGCAATACTGCCACATACAAGAACGTATATACAGAGGAGAAGGGTGGCGGCGTACAGTTCCGCTTCAAGTCTGTAAAGATTGTTTACGCCAAGTAAATCTGCCGCAGAAAGCTAACACATTGACTTAGTGGCTGCAAGGGAAACAAATATTTATGATATTATTTGTGTAGTTCGAATAAAATCACTACCTTTGCAGCCGCTGAAAGTTATAAAGCGACATTATCAATTTAATAATATAACAATTTAATCAAAATGAAGAAGGGAATTCATCCAGAAAACTATCGCCCCGTCGTATTCAAGGATATGTCCAACGGCGATATGTTCCTTACAAAGTCTACATGCAAGACATCAGAGACAGTAGAGTTTGAAGGCGAAACTTACCCAGTAGTTAAAGTCGAAATCTCAAGCACCTCTCACCCGTTCTACACTGGTAAGAGCAAGCTCGTCGATACCGCTGGTCGCGTAGACAAGTTCATGAGCCGTTACGCAAAGGTTCGCAAGTAAGGAAATAGGAAATAGAATAAACATATATTTCTATAGAATAGGCGAAAGCCTGTTTCTTTGACTATGCACATCGAAAGTGTGTTCTAAGCGTAGTTGCATATACGTTTGGAACACACTTTCTTTTTTTTCATACCTATAGTTCTTTCTTAATTACAATCCATTAATATAATTCCAATCCATTTGATTATAATGAATCTTTATCCAAAACAACTGTTCAGGCTCCTTGCTCTCTCCATTGTGGCGTGCTTCACGATGGCTCTTGTGGGCTGTGGTGACGACGATGCTCAGTATATAGGCAACGACAACTCTTCGTCTTCCGAAAATAAGAACGCCAATACCGTAACGTCAGAACGTGCTGTAAGGCGTCTTGAGTTTCCGGCTCTGAAGAAGACGGGCAAGCAGAAGCTTATCGTACATCGCCTTTCCAATACGTCGTACGATTCTGAAGCCATCAATTTCGCCACCGAATGGGACTGTGACAAGAAGTCGCAGCGCTGGTCGTGCTATCAGCTCCACAAGGGATTCAAGGGCAATTACTCGCGTGTGGCTGACTTCACCTTCGATCCGGCGTTGTCGCCTTCAGAGTATTGGTCAGAGTTCAGATATTTCCCAGGCTACGACCGTGGCCATATCTGTCCGAGCGCAGACCGCACATTCTCGTACGAAGCCAATGAGCAGACCTTCTATATGTCGAACATGCAGCCGCAATATCATGAGTTTAACGGATATCAGGATGGAACGTCCAACCGCGGACTGTGGGTAAGAATGGAGAACCAACTCCAGAAATGGGCTAAGAATCTCTCTTATACTGACACCATATACGTATGTAAGGGAGGAACCATCGACAACGAGAAGAACATCATCACCCGCATCAACGGCAAGATGATCGTACCCAAATATTTCTTCATGGCCATCCTTCGCAAGAGTCAGTTCGGCTATGCCGCCGTAGGATTCTGGAGCGACCAGACCAAGGCATGGCGCACCGAAGAGACTCTTCTCTCTCATTGTATGTCTATAGAGAAGCTGGAACAGCTCACCGGCATCGACTTCTTCTGCAACCTTCCCGACGACATCGAGAAGCAGGTGGAGAAGACATTTAATGCTTCGAGCTGGGCTGACTTGAAATAAACAGTCCGATGAATGTCAGCAAGCCGTTTATCATCAGCAGTTCGTAGCCGAACTTATAGCCCAACCATTCCTTTGATGCCGTGTCGAGAGCGAAGCAGAGGAGGGGAGAGGCAATGGCTATGTAAGGCACGGCGCGGTCGTTAGTGGCGCGTCGTGTCAGCAGACCGTAGGCGAAGAGACCCAACAGCGGACCGTAGGTGTAGGAGCACATCACGTATATGGCGTCAATGACGCTCGTGCTGTTCAGCATCTTGAAGATAAGGATGAACATCACGAAGACGACAGCCATGCCGATGTGTACCTTCCTACGCAGACGCTCGTCCTTCGGTCGCTCGCATACGTCCACACAGAAGCTGGTGGTAAGGGCAGTAAGGGCAGAGTCGGCACTTGAGAACGACGCTGCCACAATGCCTATCGTGAACAACACCGTCACCACCGTACCCAGACTTCCCGTAGCTGCGAACATCGGCAGAAGCTCGTCGCCGCTTGCGGGCAGCGCCACTCCCTCTTTCCCGGCAAGCATCATAAGCAGCACGCCGAGCGCCATAAACAGCAGATTGGCAGGCACGAAAGCAAAGCCATACGTGCATACGTCCTTCTGAGCCTCACGCAGCGACTTGCACGTAAGGTTCTTCTGCATCATGTCCTGGTCCAGACCGGTCATCACTATGGCGATGAACGCACCGCTGAGTATCTGCTTCCAGAAGTTCTGCGTAGACACCCAGTCGTCCATGACGAACATGCGGCTGTGACTGTCTGCAGCAATTGCACGCAATGCCTCAGGCACGCTGAGTCCCAGTTGCGTTATCACATTATAGGTTATAAGGATGAGCGCAGCAAACATACACGTGGTCTGGAACGAGTCAGTCCACACCAATGTCTTTATGCCACCGCGTCTTGTGTAAAGCCAAATCAGCAACGTCATTCCCACTACGGTGGCAGGGAATGGAATGCCGGCTTCGTCCATTACGAAGCTCTGCAGTATTATGCACACCACATAGAACCTCACTGCCGCTCCCGTCATCTTCGATATAAGGAAAAACCATGCTCCCGTCTTGTAGGAGCGCATGCCTAACCGTTCCTTCAGGTATGAATAGATGGTGGTCAGATTCAGCTTGTAATAGACGGGCAGCAGCACGAAAGCTATGGTGAAATAGCCGAGAATAAATCCGATGCACGTCTGGATGTAGGTCATGTCCGTGCGCATCACCATGCCCGGAACGCTGACGAAGGTGATGCCCGATATGGAGGCGCCCACCATTCCGAACGCCACCATATACCATGGCGAGCGGCGGTTGGCACGGAAGAATGTCTCGTTGTCAGCGCCACGGCTTGCCGTAAGGCGGCTGAACAACATGAGTGCCGCGAAGTAGACGGCGACAGTAAGGAGTATAATCATTGCTTATTTGTTTTTAAATATATATTAATTGGAGTTGCAAAATTAGCTATTTATGTTTATTTGGGCTAACTTTGCAATATAAATGTGGCTGAACCTTTCAGCTTCTATATATATTAATGATATGGTAATGAATATGAAAAGACAGAATCATACCTTTGTGAAGACCAAAAAAATATTGCGTATGAGCTTTAGAGTCTTCATGGGGCTATTGTTGTTTGTGGGTCTGGTGAGCGGTAAGCCGGCTGACCGACCTCTGGTGTTGAAGGGCGTTGTCGTGGATGAGGAAGGCAAAGGCATCGCCGGAGTAGTGGTAAACAACGGACGTGAGTTCTGTAAGACGGACCGACGCGGCGCATGGCAGCTTTCCACCGACACCACGGTCAGCAAGTTTGTCTCCATCTCCACGCCGCGAGAGTATCGTCTGCCTGAGAAGGACGGCATAGCTTCGGGCTATTACATCCCCGTCGGAGAGGCTGTAGCTAATAGGAACACCAACACTTTCCGCCTCCAGCGACGCGACTCCGTGTCTGACCGTTTCCATTACATAGCCATCAGCGACCCGCAGATTCTCAATGCCCACGACATGAAACGCTGGCGCAACGAGACCATGCCTTCCATTCTCCGCACTGCCTTGCAGCTGCGCAAGACGGGCGACGTGGTGGGAATGACGCTCGGCGACGTAGTGTTTGACAATATGAACATCTATCCGCAGTACGTGGAAAGCATCAAGAACCACCGCATGACCTTCTTCCAGTGCATCGGCAATCATGACTTCGAGAAGGCGTATGCCGACCTTCACAATTCGTCTGTCGGTGCCGAGCGTTACGCCGAGCAGATGTTCGGACGCTATTTCGGTCCGGTCAACTATTCGTTCAACATAGGCAACGCCCACGTAGTGACCATCAAGAGCATCAATTATCGCGGAGGTTGCCATTACGAGGAGGAGATAACAGAGGAAGACCTGCGCTGGCTGGAGCGCGACCTTAGCTACGTGCCGAAGGACCGCCTCGTCATCCTTAACATGCACGCGCCGGGATGGAACGCCATGGAACCCATCGACAACATCCTTAACGCCAAGCGTCTGGAGGAAATCCTCGCCCCCTACGATGCCCATGTCTTCGCCGGACACACCCACTTCTTCGAGAACGTGGAGGTGTCGCCGCGTCTTTATCAACACAACATAGGTTCGGCTTGCGGAGCATGGTGGACGTCAAACATCTGCCGTGACGGTTCGCCGAACGGATATATGGTGGTGACAGTGGACGGCAAGAAACTTCGTTGGAAGTATCGCTCCGCCAACAGCAAGTCGGATGTTCAGATGCGTGTGTATAAGCCGGGAGAGTTCCGTACGCAGAAAGACTTTATCGTAGCCAACGTATGGGAGTGGGATCCTCACTGCCGTGTGGTATGGTATGAGGACGGAAAGTATAAGGGACTGATGCAGCGCTTTGTAGACAATGATGAGGCTTTTCTCAGGACAAAGCCAAGAAAGCACCAGCTCGCCAAGACCGGCCACCTCTTCCGCGCCCGTCCCTCATCAAAGAAATACCGTTACATAAAGGTGATATTCGTCAACCGTTTCGGCGAGACATTTACATGGAAATGGGAGAACCGTAACAATCGACCGTTCCTCCTGGACAAGTAAAACAAGTTGAGACAAGTTGAGAGTTTAGAGTTGAGGGTTGAGGCTATTTGAGAGTTTAGAGTTGAGGGTTGAGAGTTATGATATGTTTTTGTAGATAACACATAGCAAACAATGTAGTTATCAGAAGTAATCATAACTCTCAACCCTCAACTCTAAACTCTCAACTTTTTAAAACTTTCAACTTTTATATTCAGTTCCTAACTCGTAATTTTAAAGGAGCTTCGCTCTTCACCCTCTTCTGTTCCTTAGCCGAACCGAACGAGCGAGTGCTTGTTGTCGTGCTGTTGTTCTTGTTAGGAGCGAGGGCCTTTGTCACGCGCTCACAGTCGAAGAATACGTATTCGTCGTTGTTCACACCCTCCATCACGCCGCTGAAGTCATTGTTGCTAAGTGAGAAGCCTGAAGTCTGGCTGTTGCCGCGAGAGTCGAGCACATAGCGCATGCCGCTGGCGTATTCCACGTAGATGTTGTATGTTCTTGGGTCGATATACCACTTAAACTGCAGAGTCTGCGAGTCGTAGAGCACGTTGCCGTCATCGTCGCGCAGCGGTTTACCGTACTTGTCAGTCTTTGGAACATAGTCCGTCTCGAAGCCGTTGCCGTTGTTAGAGTTGGCTGTATACTGTATGAAGCTGAAGTCCACGTACATATTGGCCTGATAGCGGTTGCCGTCCTCGCCGGTATATTCGTTTGTCAGCTCACCCGTCCACGAGCCGTTCAGCATCTGCGCCATAGCGACAAGGTCGTCAGAACCGTTGTCGTAAGGACGGTCATACCACTCGTCCGGGTCGTCATACCACCAGTCGTCGTAATATGGGTCGTCACAACTTGTCATTGCCAGAGGTGCAAGCACCATCACGGCGAGTGTAAGGAAATAGTAAATGCGTTTCATAATATTCTGTTTTTTTTATTTTTCACTTATTCTTGTTCTTTACTTTCACGTTGCAAATTTATCAAAACATAACATAATAAACAATATTTTTTCCATATTACAGAGTAGGGATTTCCCTATTTCGGAATTTAAACGAACAAAAAACGTAAGTTTATATTGACGTCAGATTCTTGTTTCTCAATATTTTTGCCTAATTTTGTATCTCATTATATAAGGTAAAAAGAAAACCGAACAACAAAAACATAGAAAAGGAGAAAAATGAGAACAGTATACGATTTCTCTGTGAAAGACAGAAAAGGGAAGAACGTCTCCCTGAAGGAGTATGCCAACGAGGTGCTGCTCATCGTCAACACAGCCACAAAGTGCGGATTCACACCACAGTATGAAGAGCTGGAGAAGCTCTACGAGAAATACCATGCACAGGGATTTGAGGTGCTCGACTTCCCATGCAATCAGTTCGGAGCTCAGGCTCCAGGCACGGACGAGTCAATCCACCAGTTCTGCAAGCTGAACTACGGTACGGAGTTTCCGCGCTTCAAGAAGGTGAAGGTGAACGGTGCCGATGCCGAACCGCTCTATGTCTTCCTCAAGGAGCAGAAGACATTCGCAGGATTCAATCCCGAACACGAACTCACACCCGTGCTCGAAGAGATTCTCTCAAAGGAGACACCTGACTATAAGGAGACAAGCGACATCAAGTGGAACTTCACTAAGTTCCTCGTCAACAAGCGCGGTCAGGTAATCGCACGCTTCGAGCCGACTGAGAGCATCAGCAACATAGCAAAGCAAATAGAAGAACTACTATAAAAAACAGACCAACAATGGAAAACAGAGAACACGTACGCTGCCTTATCGTCGGTAGCGGTCCTGCTGGCTACACAGCAGCCATCTATGCAGGAAGAGCAAACCTCAGTCCCGTGGAGTACTGCGGCATTCAGACAGGAGGACAGCTCACACAGACAACTATCGTTGAGAACTTCCCGGGCTATCCCGAAGGCGTAGAGGGCAATCAGATGATGGCTGACCTCCGCAAGCAGGCAGAGCGCTTTGGCGTGGACATGCGTGAGGGAAGCATCGCAAAGGCAGATTTCTCAAAGAAACCTTACGTGCTTACCACCGATACGGGTGTGGAGATTGAGGCAGACACCGTGATTATCGCAACAGGTGCCAGCGCCAAGTATCTCGGACTTGACGACGAAAAGAAATACAACGGACAGGGAGTAAGCGCATGTGCAACGTGTGACGGCTTCTTCTATCGCAAGCGCACAGTGGCTGTGGTAGGTGGCGGCGACACAGCATGTGAGGAGGCTCTCTATCTCGCTGGCCTTTGCAAGAAGGTATACATGATTGTGCGCAAGCCGTATCTCCGTGCTTCAGACGTTATGAAGAAGCGTGTGGAGGACAACGAGAAGATTGAGATTCTCTATGAGCACAACACCGAGGGTCTCTTCGGTGAGGACGGCGTAGAGGGTGCTCACGTCGTTAAGCGCAAGGGTGAGGCTGACGAGGAACATTACGACATCGCCATCGACGGCTTCTTCCTCGCCATCGGTCACAAACCCAACACAGACGTATTCCGTCCTGCCGTTGAGTGTGACGAGACTGGCTACATCAAGACTCAGGACGGTTCGCCCCGCACCAACGTTGACGGCGTATTCGCTGCCGGTGACTGTGCCGACCCCACATACCGTCAGGCCATCGTAGCCGCAGGTTCTGGATGTAAGGCAGCTCTTGAGGCAGAGCGCTGGCTCGCAGAGCACAACCTGTAAGATACACATAATCAGCATAAATAAGAAAAAAGACAGCTCGAAGGAGAACAATCCCCTTCCTGCTGTCTTTTTTTGTTTGCTTACTTTCTGAAAAAACGATTGTTTTATTTTGCCAATATCTTCAAATAGGCTACCTTTGTGGTATTAGTAACCTAATACTTGATATATGAGGAAAATATTCTTCTTTCTTCTTTCCATGCTTCTCGGCACCACCGTGCAAGCAATGGCAGCGACAGCACCAGACAGCGTGTTTGTCGTGAAAGACGGACGCATCGTTTCCGCCTACGAAATAGGTAAAGATGTAGACAACATCACGTTCCTTCACAAGACCGTGCTTACGGGCAATTGTATCCGCATAGGTGACGAAACCGTAGAGATGAAGTCGGCGGTGGTCACTTACAAAGGATCGTATGCTTACATCTATCTCTCTCCGACAGCAGGGCTCACCACTGTGGAGCAGATTACTGAAGGCAGTTACCTTCAGGTGGCGGTTACCACCGGATTGCTCGGAAAGAATGTCCATCTGAGTAAGTTTGCCGATGATTACACAGACAATGATTTCCTTCAGGTCATGTATCTCGACATGGATAAGTTTACGAATGACGACAATTATGAGCCGGTGATGTTCTCCACGGATGACTGGTCTGACTATTTTGCTGACGGAACGGCGAACATATCAATGGCTGACGGACAGCTGTCTGTCAATTTCGACTGCCTCCCGATAGACGGAGGACAGGCTTTCTTAGGACAGTATAAGGGCGCCTTCACGGAGATTGCCCAGAGCCCGTACCACTTCACCGTCGACGGAAAGCGCATGGAGATGCGTGCAGCGTTCGCCGAGAAGGTGCTTTACGGCACGGCGTTCTATCTTACACCGGGCAACATCGACCGCGCCAACGACCTGGAGAACTGCTATTATTACGTCCGCTTGTTCGTGCCGGAAAGCAATATGGACGGCAGCGAGATTGACATCAACGGACAGAAGGAGTACGAACTGACCTTCGTCGACAATGCAACAGACGTAAACAATCCGCAGACCATCAGCATTTCCAACGGAATTACAGGTAACGCCACGGGCTACGTGTCGGTGCTCAAGAACGCCGACGGCACGTACGACATTACCATTGAGGTGGACGGCATGGGCAAGACTGCCGACCGCCAGCTGCAGGTACGCTATAATGGCGAACCCGCTCCTTACGACCTCAGCGTGCCGAACGAATTTACTGTAGCTGGAGCTGATCCCGTCACTCTTAAGAGTGCTGCCATAAAGCACACCGACGGCTTATACACCATTTATCTTTCTACGAAGACAGGTGCCTTGACGGCTGCAGATGCTTCCTCAGCCGACATCATTGTCACAGTGCCTGATGGATTCGTTAATGACGATATGGTTCACGGATTCTCCGGAGATGAAGAGAATGCGATGGTATCCATCACGTATGAAGGCACGAAGTACTGCCAGAGCACAACGTCAGGCACAGCAGCCGTAGCACTTGGCGGCAATGCCAAGCTGACTGTTGATGGCGGTAAGATAAATCTCGACTTCACCGTCTTCAGTGCAAAGAAATATAGCGGTAGCATTAAGGGCCACTTCGAGGGCAATGCCGCACAACTCTAAACATATATTATATATAGGAGAACAATACGATGAAGATATCATTATTTTCTATATTGACACTTGCTGCCGCATCGTTCGCAATGCCGTCAATGGCGCAGCAGACCGTTTATCTCAACAAGGGAGAACAGAAAGTGGAAACCGTCGACCTCGGTCCGGACGACTATCTTTCCTTCGGACGCCCCGAGGGAGTAAGGGAGCAGGCGAAAGCAGAGATAACGGACGTGAAGACTACGAAAAACTCCATCAAGTATACCATAACCACGAAGACGCAGGATCAGCCGTATTATCACATGGTGCTGAGCGAGGCGTTCATGAGCTTCTTCTTGATGCAGTATCAGGGCAAGGATCTCTCCACGATGACCGATGCCGAGCTCAATGCCGCTTTCGTGACGCTCATGTCTGCCGGATACGGCGAGGGAGCCATCGGCCGAAGACCTACAACGTGCAGGACGGTGTGAAGAACGCATCGGGCGAGACGCAGTACGTAGGTGGCGGACTCGGCTATTATCTCGTTACGTGCGACCTCGTAGAGAACGATGGCAAGTACAGTCTCGGTACACAGATGAAGTATCAGAAAATCACTACACCCGAACCGGGAGCGAGTTCTGCTACGCTCGATGTGGAGTATAAGGGACTTGACGCAGACGGACACGCGCTCTTCTCCGTCATTCCTGGCAAGCAAATCAAGACGCTGCACATGGTTATAGGCACGTCGCGCAGTATCGACGAGTTCATAAGTATCTTCGGTTACGAGTGGCTTATGTTCACGCAAGGCTCCGACTTCACCGCTGATCAGTGGAACGAGCTGACCGACGAGGACAAGGGATGGAACATAGAACGCGAGGACGACTATTCGTTCTACGTGCTCGGAGTGGACGCCAACGGCGACTGGGTGAAGGCCGAAGTGGAGAATGTCCACATCAAGCCGGTTGCCGCCAACGACTGTGCCGAGGTGGATCTAACCGATTATTCGTGCGTGGACGGCAGTCTTAATGTCACCTATAACGTGAAGACAAAGGCATCCAAGATTGACAAGGCGTCCATCCTCATCATGAAGGAGAACGATTGGGATGATGCCCTCAACGAGATTGTGAAGGACAAGAACTACGAAAATCCTTACGAGGCATGGCCGGAAGAAGTGGCTGCTGCGGCAGAGGCAAAAGACGTGACCGCTGATATAAACGCTGACGGCAAGCTCGACTTCTCACGAAACTTCACACAGAAAGAGCGTGATTGGTATGTTGTGGTTCTTGGAGTGACCGACGCCAACGGCACAACCGTAACACGCGCCGCATTCCACACCCACATCGAAAACGCCGAATGGTCAATCCTCTCGCGCACATATCCTAAAGAAGCCATGGCACCCCTGAAGGGAAAGGTAAGGCTGATTAAATAGAAAGTCAATCTGAATAAATAGAAAAAGCGAAAGCGTCATTATCGTTTATGATAGCGGCGCTTTCGCTTTTTTATTATGCTTTTTGCGTGTTCATTCAGTAATCCCGCCACTATGATGATACCAAACTCTCAACTCTCAACTATATATAATTAATGTGTTGCTGTTTTCGAACACAACTCCCAGTTGAGATATATCAATTTCAGCTCTAAAAGTGTAGATTTTCTTAACTTTTTTACTCAAAAGTTTTGGAGATACGGAAA
>ERZ1673741.144-NODE-144-length-95328-cov-11.382343_pt1 | contig 95328 bp, 94 predicted proteins | sample MGYA00580209_ERZ1673741 | MGnify/ENA primary metagenome ERZ1673741 (study PRJEB41218, sample SAMN15661754) | gut metagenome | host: Homo sapiens | place: Canada: London | collected 2015-08-20/2019-03-30 | study: EMG produced TPA metagenomics assembly of... | reverse complement strand
TGAAAAAAACATATAATTTTTGTAACATAATATTTCCTTTCCGGTCTGATACGACTGCGTATAAGTATATCACAGAAACATCCAGAAAAAAAGAATATCATTTTGTATTGTGAATTGTGTTTGCGATTACTGCCTCATTCCTGTATAACACCACTTTACAACTTTTTCATAAAAAAATATCGTACAGGAGTTTCGTTTTGAATTAAGTCAGGGCATTCGTTTTGTGATAATCAATAATTACCTTGTCTTTTATACGATTGATGAAGAAAAACAGACTGTAATCATCGTCCGTTTTCTCTATCAGAAAAGTAACTGGACTTCCATTCTTCGACAGATTTTTCCCCTCATTTAATCATTACAGCAGTCACCAAATTCTCGTTCAAGAACAGATTTTGGCTCGTTGCTCACATAAATTCAAAAATGCAGTACAATCATCTCAGATTGTACTGCATTTTTTGAATACAGGTGGCTTTTTCATTTTTTGTTATAACTTAATGTAACTTATCACCAGTAAACATACAACTTAAAGCCACTTTTATCCCATTTAATTTTCAAGCAATTATACTATTCGTATGATTACATTCTGTCGTGGAATGTTCTATCATATCTCAAAACACGCATAAATACTGGCTTTTTCCAAACATTATTTTGTTTACTACACCACTTTTACACCAATTTGAGTACCTGTATTCAGAATTCCTTTTTCTTCAAAAATATTCATTGCTGAGTATAATTCATCATCTGTAACGTGACAATAAGTATTCATTGTTGTTCTTATATCTGAATGTCCAAGAATTCTTTGAAGTGTTTTTACATTCATTCCATTTTCCAAACATCGTGTTGCGAATGTATGTCTTAAAGTATGTGGCGTTATTGGTTCAAAATCAATTCCTTTAGCTCTTATACGCTCCTCTATTCTTCTAATTGAAACAGTTGTATTCCTAGTACATATGGGAGTATTTCTCTTTGTAATATACACCAAGTTTTCATATCCTATGGCAGCAACACACCGATTATTGATATTTTCCCATCTTGAATGTTGTTCAATTAATAAATCTTCTGCTTTCTTAGTCATAGGAATTTTTCTTATTCCATTTTCAGTTTTGGGTTCGTTTAGTTGAAACTCATATCTCCATAAACCATCTTTCTTAGCATATGTTAAAGTATGCCTTACATATATCATTTTATGTTCAAAATCTATGTCCTCCCATTGAAGCCCACAAATTTCTCCGATACGCATACCTGTTTCAAGTGCCAATTCAAACAATGGAAAATGTGCTATATTCTCACCATTCTCTAAGAATAATTTTGTTTCTTCTCTTGTTAAAACCCTTATCTTAACTCCTACATCAGTTAATTTGGTCTTAACTTGTTGAATAGGGTTAATAGACTTAACAATATTACAATCTAAAGCATATTTATAAAGATTCATTAACACCTTTTTCGTATTTTTTCTACTAGCATCAGATGTTAGTTTATTGAATGATTCCTGAAATGTTATAACATTAATATCCTTCATAACTCTCCAGCCTAGATCCTCTTTTACACGATTATAACCACCGATGTAATTAGATATTGTATTAGGTCGGTACGAAGGTGAATGTACTTTCATATACTTATCGAACCATTCATCTAATGTAATCTCATTATCAATTACATTCAATTCATTTGAATCCTCATATTGTTCATCTCTTAATTTTGTTCTAAGTTCTGTTATTGATTTTGAATATATAGTCTGTCTTTTTCCAAACCTATTAGTAAACCTTGCTTGATAAAGCCCATCCTTTCTTTGAGATATACCTTGTCCAAGTTCTTTCCCATTTAATGATTTACCCATCTATAATTAATCCTTTCTGACTTTTTTAATCAAAAAGTTAAGCATAGATATACTTATTTAGTATACCATTTTACACTTACCCTTTTCAATAAACAAATTACATTATGCTGATTGTTTATTAACCCAGTTATCTAATTTTTTCTTATTTGCATACCAGCGATTACCTATCTGAATACCAAACCCATTACGCCCTCTTAAAAGTTCTCTCGCTTTTGTCTGCCCTATTCCTAAATAATCGCATAATTCTTTTATATTTAATAAGCATTTTTCTTCTGTCATATTAATTCTGTTGTCACTCCCTATAATTACTAATTATAATTGAAAATCCCCCATCCATATTGGGCAGGGGATACACAAACTTATTCTGCTTATTCAATTTTTACTTTTTATAGTTGTCCTTATTAAACATCTCTTCTAACAAAGCATCTATAATATTCTTATAGTCTTTGTTCAATTCTTTTGCTTTCTTTATTTCATTAGTCAATACTGTTAATGCTTCATCCATTTCAGCTTTGCCCTCATTAAATAACTTTTGTGAGTATAAAGCTTTAGCAATAACATTTCTATCCATTGTATTATTCTGTTTAAAATTCTCTAAGTCTATACCAAACTTTAACTGTAACTCAACATTTTCTTTCTTGAGATTTTCTTTTTCAGCTTGTAACATTCCTATCTCTTTTCCAGTAGAGCGCAATGTCTTTCATAATATTCCAGCTTCTTTTCCATATTACTCTTTGTTTTTACTAACTTATTTGACATCCTATTTTCTCCAATCTATCCTTAATTTTAATATTCTTAATAATTCTTAATAATTTCTAACATAATAAAAGACACACTAGTCTAAACTAATGTGTCTTTATGTGATTTGTGTATTTAGTTGTAATTGAAAAGAGCAGGAGATTAGTCCTGCTCTCTGTTTAATAATCTATAAATGTAAAAGTGGACAGTAAGTCTTGCTGTCCACTAATTATTATTCACCAAATTTGTTTTCTAAAATACACTGACTTCCAACAAACTTTGCATCGTCCCAACCTTGATTTAATTTTGCTTCATTAACAAACCAATCTTTTACAGTTCCTGATACTTTTTGAATCTCTTCTCCGTCTTTGTTGTACTGATTATACAAACCGATTACTTGTTCACTTGTAACAATTACAGCAGGATTATTTTTCGATCTATCATCTGGATCAGGAAAAACAAACGGTCTTGCCATTTTCATTTTTACCTCCTTTCGGAAATATTCAATCTTTTTTGATTGTATTTCCATTATATACCAATAATCGACAGAATACCACAAGAACATATATTCATCAACAAATATCAAGGGCATACCAACATAAAGTCAGTACGCCCATAAATTTTATCTAAATGTCAGTTTGCTAAGTGAATTTCTACCTAAAGTCTGTCCAAGAGTCATATTCTGAACCATCTTTTCAAACTTAGGATCTTGTTGTGCTTGTTTCATAAAGTCTTCATAATTGTGAACATTTGGGAACGATAATGACACATCACCATATGATACATCAACCTTATTAGCCAAACTATTCGATATATTAGGAATATCAGGTAACTTAGCACCAAGATTATCCACAAACATATTAGGCATCCCCTTAGATAAATTCCAAAGCTTTTCTACTTGGTCTTTGTTAAATACCATATCGCCCGTATCTAACTTACGAAGTGTACCATACTTCTTAGAGAAGATTACTTCTGAACCAAGACCATCTTCATCTGTGCGGTGTATACCTGCTGTTGCTGATTTAGTTCCTTTGCGGTAGCCGTTATTTTTAAGATAATTGAGTAGACGTATATTCTGCTCCGCAGTACCGTAGTAGTCACTATCACCTGTTATCTGTTCATAATATCCAGCTCTTGCACCAAAACTACTTGCAATCGAGTTGTATTTCAAGCGGTCAACTATTGAATTTTCTATATCCAATAAATCTTTTGGATATGAATCCTCCTCATATATCCAATTAACTCCATCAGACCCACCATCATCAGATGAGCCACTATCAGAGTTATCCCAATTATCAGACCAATCATCACCACTATCAGATGAACCACCGCCATCAGAATAGCCACCATCAGTATTAGCATTCTGTTCTGCCTGTTGTCTTGCAATCTCATCAGCAACTCTTTGAGCTTCTGCGTTACTATTTGCAAGTAATCCCTGTACAGCAGAGTTGATACTATTACATACACTATTAATAGCATTGTTGCCTTCAACAAATTTGTTACTGAAGTCACCTAATACACTATTAATACCATTTGTTATGTTATTGGCATTTAGACTCCATATAGAAGACATAGATTCGCTAAGCTTATAACCATAATTCTCAGCAGTAGATGTAATAGTCTGTGAGATATTAGAAGCATTTTCATTAGACTGGTCAATAATTTCCTGCATAGTTATATCAAACGAATCAAGTCGCTCATCAAGCCACGTTTTTGTAGTATCGGCAAGATTATCAAGAATAGCTTGAGTATCGCTTATAAGCTTTTCATACTCAGTATCTTTTAAATCATCTTTAGCAGTATTAATTTGGTCTTTAAGCTGCTGGATATTCTTCTTACCCTCTTCAGAATTATCTCCTTGATAAGCAGAGTATTGCTTCTCCAAAGCATTAAGAGCTTTTGTCTTTTCTTTTATGGATTTTTCATAATCATAAGCATCCTTTTGCTGACTCATAAGGTCTTTGTACTTTTGTATAACTTCATCAAGCTTATCAAGAAATGTATCATAGCCTTCTTGAACCAAGTCCTTAAGAGCATTCTTTTCAGATATACTTGAATTTATAGCATCCTGTTGTGCCTTAATAAGTTCTTGCTTTCTGTCAAGCAATTCCTTATCATAAGGATCATTAGTTAACTCTTCATTAATCTTAAGTATCTCATCCTTATAAGCTTTAGCCTGATTAAGATATAATTGATACTTTTGTGCAATTAATGCTTGTGCAGCCTTACCATTGTCATTCATATTACCATTATCATCAGTAATATCTTCATCCTTTAGTAAGTCAACAAGGAACTGAGTTTCGTCTATAAGGTTGTTAACATCATCTCTAGTTCTATCGAAAGCATCCCAATTAATCCGTCTAATAGCATTATCATACTCAACTAATGCCTTTTTAGCATCATATATACTTGAAGTACAATCATCTATAGCAGACTGCATAGAATACCAATCTTCAGATTCAGCTTCAATCTTACCAGAAGCCATAGCAGAATTAAGTGCCTTTGTAAGTGCGTCTCTTTCCTGTTCAAGCTTTGCGAGGTTTTTCTGTTCCTGTTCCATCATAGAATTATTAAGCAAAGTAGAAGCAAACCAGCCCTGTTCTTCTAAGAAGTCATTATCCTTGCTATATAAATCCTTAATAGAATTTACTTTCCCAAGAACTTCTTCAAACTGTGATTGAATATTATCGAATCTACTTTTAGCAAGCTGTCTTATCTCTATGTTTAATGATTGTACAGCATCAGCAGCATCTTGAGCCTTATCATATAAATCCTGGCAATCTGAAATTGCATCCTTAAGATTTTCATCATAGACAGTTTCTATATTAAATGAGCCATTTGCAATCTGATCTTTGTAATAATCGCTTAAGTCATATGAATTAAATCTATCCATATAAAAATCATAAGCATCTGATTGTGCGTTAATCTCTGATAACAATGTTTCCATTGAATCGGAGAGGGCATTATTACGATTAAGCCATGTACGTGTTGTATCAGATACTTTATTCTTTAAACGGTCATATGCTTTGGAAATTTTGGATAAGAGACGTTCTACCCAGTTGAAGTCCTGTGGCGATGGCTCAGATGATGAAGATGAATCACTTCCACTAGATGAAGATGAGGAATCTTTACCCAATCCTTTCCAATCGACATTAATGCTTGAACTAACCTGTTTAAAGCTATAATTATCTAAAGCATCTACCGCAGCGTTAGCACCATCAACAATACTTTGGAAATGGTTGTACATATTGTTGTATTCTTCATCCATAGCTTCTACTTCATCTGGATCTGCCGAATACATACCTGCATCATACCAACCAGTTGTTTGTACCATCAATTTACCATTTGCATCCTGAACAACTTTGAAATAGTCAGACCAGACACCTGCTAATTCCTTAATGGCTTTATTAGTAATTTCCAGCTTGGCTTTTTCCATATTCGACCAGTTATCAACATCATCATCATATAGAGTTTGAAGTTCATTATATAACTCTGGGTAATTAGTCATAACTGCATTGAAGAATTCTTCATCAGTCTGTGACTTATCTACTACAGATTGTATGTACTGATTTTTGTCATTCTCATAGACAGTTTCAAGCTGTGAAAATAACTCTTGTTCAGATATTATGCCTTGCATATAATCCGAAAGTGCTGCCTTTGCTTCTGGATATTTCTTGATAATGCTTTGCATAGATGATACACCTATACGTCCATTATCATCTAATTCTTTTTGGATTGTAGATAATAGGTCTGCTTCTGATTGAAGGTCTGCAAGATTGGCTGTTTGTGACTTATCATCTGATTCTGTGAGAAGAGAAGTTAAGTCAGTAAATGCACCAGATATAGATTGTGCAGCATCAGTTCCAGTTTCTTTAAGCTTATTAAGATACTTAATAAATACATCTGCTGCTGATTGTCCATCTTCTAAGATTAAATCAGTATCATTCAGCTTATCATTAAGAACATCAATCCCCTTAATATCATCCTCAGTAAGAGTACCTTCATTAAGTGCTGTTTTAAGCTTATCAACTATTGCCTGATAACTTTTATCATCTATAATAGAATCTAGTTTAACTGTATTCCATTCAGCAGACCTACCAGTATATCGGTATAAGTCCATTTCCTTCTTCTGCATATCATCCCACATAGCTTGATATTGTGGATTGTCAAATGTACCATCAGAATTCATAGAATTCATCAATGTCTGCTTGAATGCTTCATACTTCTCTATCTTATCTGAGAAGGTTTCCTCTGCCATCTTTTCAGCAGATTCTTTTAACTTTTCATTGGAATTTGTATAATTAGATATAAGATTGTTATTGAGGTCAATACTATGTTGGTATTGAGCTTTAAGACTTTCATCAGAAGTAGCATTTAATTGTGCCTGTAATTCTTCATTCTGTTTCTGGAATTCCTCTAATTTCTGTTCATTAGCTTTAATAGCATAATCAAAATCAGATAATTCACTCGCTCTATCCAAGAATGAACCAACGTGGAAACCATCTGCATCACTTGATGCTTGATAATACTGTTCCTGTTTACTAGCAGTATCGTCAGTTTCCATGCGATTTTCTCTTGTGTATGTTTTATATGCTTCGTCAGAGGCTTCTTTTGCTTTCTGCTTCTTAACCTCTTCCTGGTTCTGTATCATAAGTCTTAACTCTTCATTAGTGAGTTTCAACTTATCAAGTTCAGACTGTTCTACTAATGTAATAGTACCATTATTAGACTTGTCGATTAATTCAGCTATTCTGCTTGTAGTCTCTGATAGCTTAGTTTTTAACTCATCAAGCTTTGTACAAGCATCCGTATAGTCCTGTTGTGCATTTTCAAATGCTTCACGCTGTTCTTTTATAGATGTTGTTAATGCATCTACTATCTTAACTGCTCCTGCAATAGCGCCTAAAGTTACTGTTATAGCAAGTAATACCGGATGTGCAACTGCAAGTGCTTTTAATGATGCACCAAGACCTTTAATAGCATTAGAAGCTGTCGTTGTTGAAGCTGTAAGACCTGTATTAGCTGCTACCATCTTCCAGGATTGTAGCTGTGCAAGTGCCTGTTCCTCACTAAGACCAGCCGTAACAAGTACTTGTTTCCTCTGACTAATAGTGAGTGCATCCGTTGATAGCATTAACTTTAACTGACTTTTCGATAAGCCGTTAGACAGTAATAACAACTTATCAAAGCTTTTTGAAGATATACTTGTTGCATTTACTATATCTATTGCACTCTTAAATTTATTCAGATTAACATATGCTTCATATGCTCCTGTTTTTATAGATAGGAATGCTTTTGTAACACCTGTTACTGCTAATGCCCCAATAGCACCTTTAAGTGCATTTGTCTTATTAATGAGATTTACAAGTGCTGTTGTTGCATCAAGAATACCACCATATACTTCTGACATATCAGAGTTCATTATCATAGATTCAAAAGAGGCTTGTAAAGTGTTAGTTTTAGCTTCGAGCGATTCTTTATAAGACTTATTAAACTTCTCAACTGCTGTTCCTGCTGAATTAGCTGCAACCTCTGTAAGCTCTAATGTCTTATTATAACCTTCCATGAGTGCTAAAAATCTGTTCTGTTGTCGTGTGCCGCTGAAAGCTTTTGCGATAGAAGCTTGTTGCACACTTGAATATGTATTCCAACTTTTAGCAACTTCATCTAATACTGTTTCAAAATCTCTGAATTCCTGGTTGGTATCTCTTAATTTGATACCTACTGAACTCAATATTGTTTCTACATCTGATAGACTTTCACCATCATCATCTACGAACTGACCAATCTTTACATTTCTATATCTTGATAACAAGGTATTCATAAATGTACCGACAGTTTCTGCTGATTGCATTGTCTTATCCTGTACTGTACCTATCATAGCAGCCAGCTTATTAAATGATACTCCTGCTATATCTGCACTACTAGCACAATACTTTAATGCTGTAGCTATGTCACCAGATGACGTACTAGCTGCCATATCAATAGCAACCATAGCATCCAACGCATCATTAACTTGATTAACAGACATATCAAATCCATTCATAGTTGCTAACAAATCCTCTGTTGCTTCACTAGAATTAATCTGACCTAACTTACTAAGCATAATAGAATCTTTTATCAACTGATTAGATTCCTTCATTGACTTACCTGCTCTTAAGTAATCGTCTGCTGCTTGACCAACTTGTGTTGTTGTACTTGCAAGCTGTTTAGCCATACTGTTATAATCTTTCAGTAAGTCCTTAACACTTGATCTGCTATCGCCTGTAGCAACTGATAAATCTGTTACAACCTTATCAAGCTGTACCATAGTATCTTTTGCACGTTCAGCAGCATCATTTATCTCTTTTAATAATGCTAAATAAGCAGTAGTTTCTATTTTCCTACTCGAAAATGTACCTGCTACTGCATTCTTTAATCTACTAAATACTGTTGTAGTATTTTTTGCCGAATTACTAATGTTATTCAGACCTTGTACAGTATTCTTACTATTAACATTGATATTGACATCATACTTACCAGATTCAATATCCTTAAGTTTCTTCCTAAACTCGGATTCGTCCAAATTTGCTTTAATGTTTATTTGTTTCAATCATTTGCTCCTTTCCATAATTTTCTCTGCAATTTTCACTTAACATCATAGCCTCTTTTCCTCATTGCTCTCTGAAATATTTTGTCTATCCTGTCTGACTTTTCAATCTCATCTACAGCATAATAAACAAATGGTCTTGGCAGATTATGCTCTCCGGGGAAGTCATAGTAAAAGCCATTACTTCTACTGCCATCATTTATTAACTGGGGTAATCCATAGCCATGATTATATGTGCCGTAACCATTGTTAAACTGAGTAACATTGTCTACAGTAAGTGTCATATTCTTAACAAAACCTACTATATTGTTAGGATCATCAATACCGCCCGTAGTACGTCTTTGATAAATAGTAGGTGTGTTTCTGTTAATAACTTCCAGTTGAATATATTTAAGTTCAATGTCCCTTGCTTCATCAAATACTTCTTTAGACAATACATCTTCCATATCAGACTTAATATCGTTCAACAGCATATCTATATCATCATATTTACTTTTCAATACACATTTCCTTCCTATGTATATAAGAACTCAACATCTTTGTACTACTTATATACTTCACTAATATCATAATCATAAGAAACTGAATCATAACTGATTCGCAAATAGATAGTTGCATAGATTATTGCAACAACTGTATAAATAGATTCATCATAAAGAACCATGTCATTAACTTTTATTTTCATATTTTTATAGGGATAATTTGATTAGAATAATCTGAAATAAATTGAATATAGTTTTAATATAATTGATAAATACTATGAATTAATAAGATAATTTTCTAGTTTTGAAAACAACTGCGGATATAGATCTATCTTTCCTAACTTAAATTTGCTTAATATACTTCCGTCTATACCAACAATCTTGGAAATATATGTCTGTTTTTCTCTTATTAATCTTTCTTTATAAAGATTTCTTAACTCTTCCTGTGTCACCTCATTATGCTCCTTTCTTTAATATATTTCAATTTTTTAGACAAAAATAATAGAGCAAACAAGAACTCTCAAACAAAAAACTTATTTACTCTATTATAATTGGGATTGAATGATTTCTCTTGAAAGAAGAATATAACACAGCTACTCAGCCTACGGTCTTTTCACCTTGCATTATATCTTCTTTCATATGTAGACATCTAAAAGCCTTATTTTATATGAGATTTTTGCACTTTTTACAAAATTTTTGATGTATTTTCGTCACTTTTCACAAAGCATTTTATAAACAATTTTTCACTAACCTTAAAAAGTTCATTAAGTAATACTGAATTATCATTGCAATCTGCATACTTTATAAGTGCTATAAAAGTATTAATAGACATGTCCTTTTTGAATTTACTAGCTAATATTGTAGCCTGTAACTTTTTTAACTTATATAATGTAGCCTCATCATAATCATCTGCATTAGCATTTAATTTATGAACAGATTCATTATACTTATTAAATTCCTCTTTAAATTTATCTGTCTTATATTTGTTAATATCTTTCTTGTCAATCAATCTTTTATCTATTAAACTGGATAAATCTGTGTACCTTGTATTATCAACTCTTCTGGCAATACTTTCATTAATATGGTCATACAATATATCCATAGGGCAATTCATATGCCCCACTTCTTCAGGTTCAAACTTTTTGCCTGTTCTTGTCTGTTTTATAGCTGCATAAAATTCTGGATATTTTGTTTTACCTACTCTATTCATACATTGCAATCTCTTTATCCTTGTTATTTCATTCTTAACATTTATATCAAATGTTTTTTTACAAAGATCAATGGCGACCTGACCTAACACAGATAAAATTATAAAACAATCTTCCAGCTCCTTATCCTGCATGTCACTATCATAATAATAACTCATAGCTAACTGTGCTGTATCTGTTGATACTCCAATATCAGCCTGTGTAGCAGCCATTGCATTATCCATCTTTGCATAATCAGCCTGTGTCATATGGTATAAATGACTTCCAGATTCCGCTATGTTATTTATAATAGTAGGATAGTTGATGTATGCTGTTCTTGCTAATTCTGCCATTTCAGATTGATTAGTAGCATAAACAAAATCAGAATCGCAGTCCTGTGAATTAAGTCTTGCCTGCGTATCAGTTCCTATTGCATTAAAGACTATTACATTATTACCAATATTGGAAAAATACTTAACTAATCGCTCTGGATATACATTATAAAGATGAACAATATTGTTTGGACTATTATGTGGACTTCTAAAAGCTGCAAGCCTTTCACCTTCTGCAAATCTTGGTGTATAGCATTGAACACCATCACCAACAACTTCAAAACATCCTTCTGTATATGGGTCATACTTCTTATCACCTGCACTATTATTAACATTCCACACAACCTTGTCTAATAATGCAACGGGATTATCCATGATAGTAAGATTGTCACCTTCCTGTGGTAATTCACCCTGCATTAAAGCTGTCTTATACTTACTAATGTCCTCAGTCCATTTCTTTCTAAACAACCTTGTTTTTGTGAACTCTGAGTTATGTCTTACAAGTGCAAGTAACATTCCATTTATATTAAAGTCATTCTTCGTCTGCTCCAAATACTTGATATATTCATCAACAGATTTCTTCATATTATTAGCCTTGGTTATTCCTATATCAGCTATAGGCTTTAATACTTGCGGATTATTAGTAGGTAGCGAACCATTCATCTGATATGATGATACCTGATAATTTCCCAGCTTACTTTCATGTGCCGACTTTACGATTGCAAAGCAATTACCATACTGCTTCATAATCCTATTGTAGTACTTAAATGCTTTCTTATATGTACCACCCATCATATCTATGAACTTAATCCATTTAATAGAATTGTTTGTAATTACCATCTTTATATCTGATAATTTCATTCTGCGACCAAATAAATCCGTATCATCACCTATATATGCTGTATCATAATTTATGCCCTGCTGCTCACAATAATCTTTAAAGAACTGCTGTATACTTCCTCTGAACAAACAGCTTTTAAAAAAATGTGACCTAAGATATACAAAGCCAACATGTCCATCTGGAAAAATAGAATCATCCACAAGACCCATTCCATCCCAGAGTACATTTTTTATGTTCTCTTCTGTATATTTAACGCTACATTGCTTCTCAGAATACTTTTTCTCTGTTGTTTTATGTTCGCCTGGATATCCACCATTTATTCTTATGCCATACTCTTTTAATGCCTTCTTAGATTTTTCTGCTATAAAAATATATTTATCAGACTTATCACTACAAAATGTATATCCCTTTTTATTAAGAATTTTTTCCACTCTAGGATTATCGAAATCAACAACATACTCATCTAGTTCTTTTCTTATCTCAACATCTTTAATACCTACAACGGCTGCCTTCATTTTATCTGAATATACATCTTCATCCTGCACTACAAGTATGTTATCCAATGGCACATTCATAAATCCTTTTACAGTAGCTGTTGTTAATGTATCATAAGCACATAACTCCACTAACTTAAATACCTTATCTGGATCAGCCTTAGATTCCTTATCCATAACTGCATATAATCCCATCGTAAGATAATTAATAGCTTTATCAAATAACTCTTCTCTTATAAATGTACACTCACCCTTTTTAGCTTTTCCTGGTGTCCTATACAGCATTTTATACTTTATCGTCTTTACATTCTTTATGTTTCCACTCTTATCTTTCTTATAATAGCTGTAAGACACGCCATCTTTATAATACTTGTTTCTAATGTCATTCTTATTTAACTGAACTTCCTGAGATTCAGTATTATTTTCACTATCTACTATCTTATATTTTGTATTGTATTGGAACTTTACAACTATAAAATCCTTACAATAATCTACATTCTGTCTTTTTTCTCTTGTAATACTACTGTTCATAAACCTTAAAAACAAACTATCAGATATAACAGACTTTTTATGTGTCAGCTTAAATTCAGACCAATCACTAAACTTACACATAACTTTTTTGTCCTTATTCTTATCTGCCACCTCTTGTAAAAATAAGCTACTAGCTTCTACTGAATGAATGTAAATTGCATTACAATCCTTTGTGTAATTAACTGCTATAATACTCTACCACCTTTCGTAAAAATGTCTTTCTATATATAATATTCTCTGTTCTTGTTGTGATTTTTGGTAAAAAAAATACCAACCACCGAATATTGATGGTTGGTATCTTCTATGATTCATTTTTATGGAAAATTAAAGCAAATGTTTTTGCGAGTAGTGTCAATGCAAGTATTGTATGAAGCATTTGAAAAATTCTCGGAATAATTCCTGTCAAGACAATAATTCCACTACTATATGTTGTTAATATAGAAAATGTAAGATAAATAAATTCAAACAATTTCTGTCCTACTGTATTTAATGAAATATTATTTATTTGAAACCAATTAGGATTTATTACATACAATGTATAGTATGTAAGTGCCATAGACACAAATAATTCTACAGTACAAGAGATTATTATCATTCTATAATTATTATTTTCTTTTTTATCTTTTATTTTCAAATAAATACATAATTGCACTGTACTCGATATCATGCTAAATGATGTCAATAAACATAGAAGTATTTTACGTTCTGAGCAACAAATGATTGCAAAAAAATATAAAGTAATATATCTAAATATATCTATCAGCTTTTCTTTTCTAAAATCTGCTTTCTTTTTTAAATATGGTTCTATACCTATCAAATAAACCATTAATATGACCGTAAATACAATTGTCATTTATGCTTTCTCCTCTTATTAAAGTAATCATAGCACATCTACCATCAATATTCAATTTTCAATGTACACATATTATTATAATTACTTTCCTATATAAGGCTTAAATTGCACCTGACAGACCAAATAGATACTTTTATCTGCCAGACACACAATTTACTATCTAAAACAATATCACCCGTATTTGATACCATTTTATGTTATTTATCCCTATATATATAATGACATATACACTATAAAGAAATGTCGATTTCATTGGCAATTATGCTGCTTTTTCCACTCTGAAAAGTCCGTAATATTGGGCTTTTCGTGTTTGTTATACAGAGTAATATGAAATTCCTGCAACTCTTCAAGCAAAAATACATCTTCAACGGCTGCTGGAGAATCATTTTCACATTCAGATGCACTTATGCTCATATCTGATAATGATATATCTGTTACTCTATATAACTTATCTAATACTTTTATAAATTTTATATGTGTTATATTTGTTATTATTATCACCTCGATTTCTATAACTGATATTTTACAATAAGGATAAATATTTACTATATGCAATATAGTCTAAGTTAAAATATTTCTGCTCATTATAACAGGTTCTTTGTAATCACCTGACACACTATATTACTATTCTAGTTTGCATAACTTTCTATATTCCCCACACGGCTTTTAAATCGTTCAAATATTTCTGGTGTAAGAACTGGTAATAATTCTTCAAATTCTTTATCAATAACTAAATCATTTATATTTAACATTTTATAATCTCCTCTTTTACTCTGAAAACACTTTCATATCTTTTACATCAGTCAAGTAACATTCATTTTCAACATCAACAATCTTATCAATAAATAATGTACTGACCGCATCTGGTCTTATCGTTTTAATAAGAAGCTCTATAGATACTGAAAACTTAATTGTTCCTAAGTCACAACCAATTACATCATATTCATAATCTTCTATCTCTGTAACTGGAAGATTCTCAATGCACCATAGCATATTTTCAATGACTGTATGCTCTTGAAAATCTCTATCTATTCCACTCTGAGAAAGATTAATCTCTATCTCTTCTGGACTGTTAGAATCAAAGTCACAATATGGTAGCATTAAATCTCCATTACTATTTGTATATAGATTGTCCCATTGTTCATAATCTCCATAATTTGTTATTCCATAGAATATTCCTTTACCAACAACAAATACATCTAAGTTCATCCTACCATCATACTTAATAGATGTAAGCACCTGCACATCTAATCCAAATGACCTTATCTTTTCTATATCAAACTCATCTGTCTTATGAAATGTATAATCAACCATTTTAATATATCCGGTATTTCTTTCAGAATTTTGCATCAATTCCTTAAGTGCTTTGTTCATCTCTTCTGGTAACTCATATGTTGTTATATATTCCTCAATAGACTTACAGCCTTTCATATCTGCTAGTTGCTGCAACATACTTCTTCCAAGCAGCATCTTTAATGACTGAAAACTTATGACAAAATCTGTTTTTGCTCTTAGTGATTCTACTTTAGTAATCTCTAACTGTCCTTGTTTCTTCATGGCAGTACAATCATATGATAATAGCTTATTAAACTCTGTTTCTAAAATACAATCACCACAGGAAGGTATCTTCTCTATAATATCAGAATGTGATTGCTTAAAATCTGCCATCTTCATATTAAATACTTTTGCAACATCTGATATCTTCAGATATACATTATTATTATGAATCACTTTTGTATTAAACTTTATTATCTTATTTGCCATTATAAATCTCTCCTTTACTCACACATAATCACTTCTACAGGTGTACACTCTTTCATAAGTTCATCCCATGTAACTTGCTGATATTCCGCTTTGTCATAATTAGCTTCATCCAAATAGACAAACATGCAGCAGTTTTTAACACTATCATCAATAATCTTTCCATCAATCGGAGTGCATAATTTATATGCTTTCTCCCATTTCATAGAGCTTATTACCTCAAAACTATGTGTTGTAACCCAGATACCAAAAGGGATATTTAATAACCTATTGTAATCCTTATCTGTATTTGAAAATGTTTCACCTACTCTATAATATTTTTTCTCTGTAATTACTTTACTCATATATATAATTCTCCTTCCATCAAGTGAAAAATTGTAAACTTATTATTCAGATAAATAGAGTGTGCTTATTTCGGATGCCGACAGGCAGCCGACATACTCTCTCTTTATCGAAAAGAATAATCAGTTTAATTCATATTTTGAACCACACAAGGTACGCTCAAATTAAGTATCTATTAGATATATTCTCTCGTTGAAAGATTTGTGTAGCCATAGCGGAACAAATCTTTTTGTTTCTGGAACAGAAACCCACTATTCAAGAAAATAACATCCATTAGTAATAATTTCTCTTATCTGGTCACATACTGCATTAGTAGGGATATTTTTATCCTTTACACTCTGTAATGCAGTTTTAACATCATCCAATGACATTCTGTATTCCTTCATCAGAACATCAATAAAAGGTTGTCTGTATTCTATCAGCTTATCAAGTTCCAACTTATGATTGTTATAATTGGATGCTCTGTACTGCTTTTCCTTATAAGCAAGGTCATTAATTTTTTTCTCATGCTTTGCTATGCAATTTAATATGTACTCTTTTGTAAGAGTATTTGTATTTAATTTATCTTCCATCTTTAATCTATAACTTCTATCCATGTCTTATCTCCTTAATGGGTGTCTGCGTGGCAGCCACAAATGATATTTGTTCCGCTCCGTTGTCGCTACACAAAATCATTGATTCTCGTATGATTTTTATGTATTTTCAAAAAAAATGACACTTTATATTCGTAATAGGATGATATTAAAAACACCCCCATTTAGACACACCAACTAGGTATATGTAATATATATTAGAGTGCCTAAATGGGGGTCTAAATTATTCCACTCCTAAATTTGCAAATATATCATCTAATTCCTTGTCATATTGTTTTCTTGTTTCTTCCTGTTCTTTCTCATATTTAATAGATAAGAACTTCTGCGATAATTTTCTTTGAATATCAACATAGTATTTTGGATATGTAAATATTTCCTCTACATCTTTCAATGCTGGAACTTTGCCCCAATTATCTTTTTTCCAGTTTTCCACATATTCATCATATTCAATCAATGCTTTTTTCATCCTGTTATCAGAAACAGTCTGAGCATTTTTATCTATTGTTCCTATAACCAATTCATTCAGATACAACATCTGTAACTCATATTCATTCTTTGTAATGGCTTCTTGTATATCAGCCTCATTGAAAATAATTTTTATTCTTTCATACTTGCGTTCCCATCCATACATATCAAACAATATTTCATTGACCTTGTTATAAAATTCATTTAATCGCATAGTGCAAGCAGCATGATTTTTACTTTCCAATCCCATGTTATTCAGCACTTTTCTTTCAACTGCTAATATTCTTCTAATTTCATCATCGTCTGCAACATAATGTTTACTTAATGTATTTTTCTTATCTGTACTTGGAACAACAATCATTGTCTGAATCTGGTAATCTATCAGACTTCTATTGCTTAGATTATTTAGAGCTGTGAACAAAATAGAATTGAGCCTAGAATTACATCTCATATAGAAGTTGTTTAATTGCCATTTTGTTACATTGCTGTATTCAACTTCTACTTGTAATGCATGAAGTGGAATTTTTTTATAATTACTATTTATCATGCCTAAAATACTCCACAACTGATTTCTGGTTGCATAGCATACTTGCCCTTTTTTGTAATACATATACTTCAGAAGAATCGTTTCAATATATTTCAGATAGATATTTCTGTTGCCAGCTTTTCTTTTATCATCAGCAGGAAGTGGTTCATCATAAATATCTAAAATTACAATGCTTCTTCCTCTTCCCTTTTCCATACTGAAATATCTTGCCCATCTTTTTTGTTGTGCCTTATGTGAATTATTACCAGATTTTAATGGCTTCTCATGGAGTAATTCGCATAATTCTTTGTAATTTTTTACTACCATTCCGACTTGAAGATTTGTTGTATCTACTTCATAGCAATTATTTTGTACAGGTTGTATAGCTTCTAATTCTCTATCCCAATCCATTTTTAATTCCTCAAGAGATTTAACCCATACATTTTTCAACTGCTCTTTATTCTGAATCTTTTTGTTTTGGCTTAAAATATCAGCAATATTTATAGCAATAATCTTATCAAGTAAAGGATCTATGTTACACACATACTGTTTTAAAACACTTTCCTCTATGTCCATATCCTTATATTTATCAGAATTCAAGATAATTTCTTTTGCATATGTGACTACTCTATTTGTATCTTCCTTTACTTCATCTAATGTTGGTAATTTTGTTATTCTTTCTGCTTCATCTGGTATAACAGATATGTAATTTCTTCCATTTGAGACATAAAAGAATCTTTCCAATACCTTTGCTGTCTGATTTTTATTGCATGGATTCAGATAATCCATATAGTCTGTTCTTTCTTCTGTAATAGTGTTAATAGTTCATTCCTCCAATCAAATACCATTCTTAAATGTTTCTAACGCTCTATCTGCTTTATCTATCATTCTCTGAAGTTCTCTATCTTCTTTATCTATAATAAATTTTTGCTTTGGTGTAATTGTTGTAATAATTTTATCTATATTACATTTATTTTCTAAAAGAGACATATCCCCTAGTTCTTCCTTACTATAATGCCCTCTAACAAATGTAACTATATTATTATCAATAGCAATGATTGTTATTTTACTAGGTATACCACCATTCCCATTAAATAACTTATAATACTTACCATACAATTTCACTTGACACATAGTTCATTCCTCCGCTTCTAATTAGTTATATACATACTGCCATTTCTGACACTATGCCTGTTATTCCGTACTCTTCAATTTACCAGCATCATCACTGATATTTGCTACTATAAAATTTAAGAAAGAAGATTTACTATTTACATCAATAGTTAGCTTGCTACTTTCACCGCAAACATATCTCTGTTTATACATTCTCTGTTTATGCTGACATCGTATTCTTTCTTTGCCTTTTCTTTCTGATTCTTTTAGCCCTTTGTAATGAAGCTTTTCTTTTACCACTTCCTTCACAAAAAGCATACTTTATTGGTTTATTATTACTCAAATTAACAATATGAACTCTTTGACAAAGAGCTACACAGTGGTTTAACAGTACCGTATCCTTACATTTATGGATAGTAAATTTATTCATAAAAACTCTAAATTCCTGTGTAGCATATGGTGCTTTATACTTACAAACTGCTTTCTTTCTATTCTTCATAGACACTTTCTCATCTTTTAAAATATCCATTAAAGCTTTTTCATTTTGAACAATTTCTTGTTTAGTTGGCATTGAATTAATAAATCTTCTAAGTGATTTCTCTGTTAATCCATAAGGAACCGTATTTAATCTTAAATTTTCTCTGTTGCTATACTTAAGCAATACATCAAAACCACTTAAATTTATATTTCTATTCTTGGCAAGACATATTTTCAAATTACTATTTTTATTCTTAGCCATTTCCACTATATCTAATGGTACTTCTGAGCCCGTATATAAGCATATTGTCTCTCTATATTCTTTAATCTCTCCAATAGATTTATCATCTAGTAAATGATGCATATTCTTAAACGCTTGAATTTTCAAATCACGAGAATCTCTATAAGCTATCTCTTCTGTATCAAAAAAAGTTTCCCAAGTTGAAGTAAATTTACCAAATGTTATATTATTTCTGCTTTCTGAATTTTTTCCTTTTGCCAAATTCAAATATGTAATAACAGCCTTTTCTATATTGATTTTTGATAATGTTATTCCTGATGTTGTATTCGTATTAATATCCTCCAAATTCTATGTATTTGGTATACAGCATTTCGCCATACACCTCTATGTTTTTGATGTGACAGAAGCTTATGTCTGTCAGGACTTCCATCTATTAATACTATTCTCTGTTATGAAAATAGATTAATTACATTTTGTTATGCCTATTTTAAAGCCTTTTTCATATGGTCCGTAAAAATAAGACCTATTTACTGCTATTTTTACTTATTGATAAATCGCATCCTAATGCTACACCTGTAATAATTCTTGCATCCCAATCTGCTACATCTAAGAAAGATTCACCATTATTATCTGTGTGGTAAAAAAGCTGTGCTTCATCTGCTACTGGAATATCATTTTCATATTTAACAACTGAATATATACAACCTTCATTAATATCAGGCATATTCTTACTTTTACATATATCTATAAGCTCTCTTTCAGTTGAAATACCATAATCGAACTTACTAAGTTCACTTAACACATCATACTTTGCCGATATTACTTCGTTATCATTACTTTCAACATCATAAATTCTTATAAGTTTGTACATATATAATCCTCCATTTATTAGATAGGCGAATTAAACACCTTGCTTGTAATATTCATTATTAATCGAACTGATTAACCCTCTCTTATTAATTCTCTTATTCAATGCTACTTTTTATCATTGTTTTTCATCTTGTCTTTATACCAACGAATGCTGCCATCCATATTCAATGGCACTTCAATACGCTGTCCGTCTTTAAACTCTAAGACCTGTGATAGCTTGTCACCATCTAACTTTAAAAACTTCTTTGCCATAGTAAGTCCTCTTATTCTATAAACCCTACTATTATATTCTTTCAATAACTGCCCTAACTCTTTAAGTTCCATATTATTAAACCTGTTCCTTCCTTATGTATGCACCTATATACATTCTCTATGTCATATACCTACTTATTAATACCTGCAAGTAATCTATCTCTCATAGACATTTGTGGCTTATCATCCTGCTTCTCTTTAACATTATTACTTGCTGATATAAAATTAATATTCTTATCCATTTTAAGGTCGTCATCTTCAAGAATCTTTTTTACACGTTCCTGCTCTGCCTTAATAGAATTCTGTAAGTTTTCTATATATGTTTTTGGCATTGATAAACCTGCTAAGTACAATACTGTTTCTTCTGTATTTCCATATCCAGTAAATGTATCTATGCCTTCACCAACAATATCTGTTAATTCATCTACTGATATGACTTCCTTACTGTCTGATTGTGACAAACCAATATATTTAACCTTCTTATTACCTTCCAGCTTTGGATATATACCATTATTAATAGAAGAAACTAATTCATCCTTACCACCTTGTGTTATTCTATGTATAGCAGCCACACCAGATGTTTCTAATAATGTCTTCTGCTCCGCTATATCAATAACACCTCTTATAGATGAGTAATTTGCTACATTTATAAATGAATCGAATAAATTAGCAAAGCTTCTATTAATAGATAACTTATCTTCTCTCTGGTTGTTATCTAATATGAAGATTGAACCCAAGCTGTTCTTTGCCTCCACAATCTCTGTTAATGCTTCATAGGCATTTATTCTTGCTTGTAGTGATTCATTCATACTAGGAAGTATTACAACAAGACATACTATCTTATCTGGATTTTCAGCTATTACAGATGATAAAAATGTTCCTAAACCTGCGCCTGTACCCCCACCAAGTGAGTACACTACAAATATATATTTCTCTGGTATCTGTTCATCTATCACACCAAGAACTTCTTCTATAGATTCTGAAAGAACCTTCTTAGCTTTTTTCCTATTCTTAGAAGCTCCCTCACCATTAGGTATATGATACTTATTAGGACTGCTTATAAGGTCTAAATCCTGCTTTGCAAGGTTTATGTAATATGTCTTATATCCCTTCTTTTCAAGCATCTGAGTAACATTTGCTCCCGCTTGTCCGATTCCTAAAAATCTAATACTATTCTTTAATTCATCATTCTTCATCACTTAAAAGTACCTCCAATATTTTCTTACCATTTGCAGTTATGTAATACATATCAGCTTTATTAGTTTTCATCTGAGTTGCCACATATCCTATATCACGCATAGCCCATATCTTACGTGAGATGGTTATTTGCGAATACTTTCTGTCATTAGACTTATTAACCTCCTCTGTAAGTTCCTTTAAGGTTAAGCCAGTACCCGGTGCAGTAGCTCTCATACTTTGCATAATTGACAGCATTAATAACTGAAGCTTATCAATATCAACCATGATATACCTCTTTTCATATTCAGTTCTGTAACTTATCTCTTCATCACTCTTCAAAAAATAAAAGGCTCTTAACCGCCTAAATAATCATTCTCTATTCAGTTATCATAAAATTAAAATCATATATTACATCACTCTCCTGTTATTGAACTTTTGTTCTATTATATATATAGGACATGGCTGCTCGAATACTCCATTGTTTTTGTTACTTTTTATAATTGGAATTATTGGGTGAAATACCCAGCGACTTTAAAAATGATAGTTGAATTTCTTAACATCATCTGCTATAATATGAACTGCTAAATTATATATGGCAGATGTTAAAGTCTGTACCAATTACATATCATATTGAGTACGCCAATACTCTTTATGAAAATTTTTCAAGAAGTGACTATCGCCAAATAGTTGCTTCTTTTTTTCTTTATGAATGTATAATAACATTATGTTTTTTCATTGTCAACAGTTTACGGTAATTTTTTCCTTTTTTTATTTTTTAGAGTAATAATTATTTTCATATATTATTTCAGTTTTATTTGACCGCTTCTACTATTTATAGTAGACTATTAAAGAAATAAATAAAGAGGTGATTATAAATGAGTGATATTTTTACTTTGAAGACTATACCGCTTACGCCAGATATCGGAATGACGTTAAAAAATTTTAGAATAGAAAATAAAGTTACTGCAAAAAGTATTACAGAAAAATATAATAAGGCAGCTTCATATATTTCTAAACTTGAAAATGGAGATATAAAAAAAATTGATAGTAATTTTCTTATTGACTTATGCAATTATATATCAGGAAATAAAGATGGATTTAAATTATTTTTAAATAAATTATCTCAAAATTACAGAGATTTCTCAAATGAATCTAAAATCATTCTCACTAATATAGATGATTTGGTATATGAGCATACTGTTCCTTCTAATCTTATAGATAATATGAGACAATATATTTCAAAGCATAATTTGTCAATACCACAAATTGCAGATGTAATAAATAGTAATTCTGATATATCCGATATTCCAGATTATTCAAAACATCCAAAAAATATTTGGTATGACAAAGATAATAACATTGATAACATTACTATTAAATTAGACGTTCCTTCATCTTATATCGAAGATCTTTTAAATGGTAAAATAACAACTGTTCATAGAATAATTATGGAAGCTATTTTATATTCTATGTATAAATGCGGTGGGGAAAAAAATTCACGTGATGTTGCTTTTAATGAATTAAAAGCTTATCATATCTTACCAAGGCGTAGTGTAACTATTGTTACTCCTAATGAAATTGCTGAATTATTCAATGGTTTAGAACCTGACACCACCGATGCTTTTAAAGAAATTGTTACTGGTTTAAAGGTTATAACTGTTGTAACTAAAGACTATGGCAAGAGAAAAATTAAACAAATTCGTAATAATTTATCTGTAGATCCTGGATTTAGTTTTGCATATATGTCCATTGATATAACTAAGCTTGAAAAAAAGGATAAAGACAAAAAAACTGAATTTTTGAAAGAATTAAAATCTCTTGTCGAAAAATATTCAAAAGATGATGAATCTAATAATATAGATTTATATGAATAAATTTATTGCGTATCATAAAATTTATGGTACGCTTTTTTGCTGTTTGAAAATATAGCAAGAGCAGTAGTAGGTGCAAGAATACCGCATCAACCAAATCTTCTAATTCAGGAATAAGTTCAGTAAGTTTTTTGTATTTATTAAGAGTATCTACTGAAATCCCAATCATTTCTGCAACATCTGACTGATTCAAATCCGAAACTTTCGGACTTGAAGTTTTTCTATCGCCGCCATGTTCAATACCATAAATTCTTTCAAGTTCTTTAATACATCTGCCAAGTTTTACAGGATTAGGATTTCCAATTCCACGCTGACAAATATTAAATATATCATATCTTTCCTTCACACGACATACACTTTTTAAGTCACCGAACAAACGTCATTTTTCCTATATTCATCATATAAAAACACACTATTTTACAGTAAATTTAAAATAATAACGACATTATCAAAAAATCTTACCAGAATATTCTACGATTCCATCTGTACCATTGAAAAAATAAATATTCTCACCGAATCAAATACCGAACTCAATATATGAAGAAAGACGACACTGCCTAAACAGTATCGCCCTTCAACAACAAATCAATATTTTTTAAGAGAGGTAATCTCCTCTATATCAAAAAGGATTGCTCCTTATGATACCTTGATAATATAACATAATCTTGTAAAATATGCTACTTCATAGTAAACAATTTATATAGATCAACTACTATACCAATCTGACGTTCTGTAAAGTCTTCTCTATGCAAATATAAACGCAGCTTTTCTATCGTAGCATTTTCTATATTCATTATACTTTGCTTATCTTCAGTATCTTTCAGCTTAATTTTCTTTTCATTAAAAATGCCTCTTGCATCTATAACATTCATATATATTACACCTCTACTCTATCCATAATTTTTCTAAGGTGCTGGATATCACTTTCAATCCAGTATACCTTACCATCTATCTCTATTGGTTTATTATGCTCACTAGCATATACTATTTTTCTTTCAATTATACTTATACCAAGCTGTACACCTGTATTAAATGGCTGCTGCATATCATCTTTTATCATAGCTTCTCTCCTTATGCTTCTACAAAATTATATCCTACAACTCCATCAATCTTATACTTATAGTTGACTTTGCTTTTACACCTACTCCATCCGCTATTTCTTCTAAGGTTGGTGGATATCCATTTTCTTTAATATATTTTATTATAAACATATATACTGCATAATGCTTATCTGTCATATATTTTCACAATTTAATTCCTTACATTTTCTATATTTCTTTAAGTAAACCTACATATTTATAGAATGTACTTACTGCAACACCCTGTAACCTTGCAAACTGAACCACAGATACATTTCCATACTCACCAGTCTGGAATTTCTTATATTCTTTTATAAATTCTTTGGGTACACCTGTTTGTGGTCTGCCTAGCTTCTTGCCCTTTTTCTTAGCGGTATTCAAGCCCTGCATTACTCTGTCATGTATCTTTTCTTTTTCCTGTTGTGCTATATGTGCCTTTAAGGTCACGAAAATATCAATAATCATCTTTGACAGACTATCATCATTCATCTTCTGCCAATCGTTAAGAAATGGAATATCTAAAGCTACAACTCTAATTCCTTTTGATTGTAGGTCTTTAATTTCAACAATAACATCATCCGCATTTCTACCAAGTCTGTCTATATCAGATACTATTACTGTGTCACCACTTCTTAATTGATTTTTCATATAAAGAAAGCCTGGTCTATTTTCTGCCTTAGTTCCACCGGTAATAATATCTGAAAAGAACTTATCAACTTTGAATTCATTATTTACAGAATACTCTATGATTGTTTGTTGCTGCCTATCAACTTTCTGTGTCTTATGATTAGTTGATATTCTCATATAGGCAAATATTTTGTTTTCCATAAATCCTCCACAAAATCCATAACTACTTTCATGTATGTTTTTCATTATCATAATTATGTAAATCAATATGATATTTACATTCCACGAAAGCATTGTTTTCATATAAGGTCATATTATAAAAATCCATTGTCTTTTTAATAGAATTCCCTTACACTTTATATATAGGACATTCGTATTTAATTACTCCAATAATTTTATGAAAGAGGTGAAATATATTTATATTCAGATTAAGAAGCCGAACCGCTTCAAAGATATGTTACATAAGATACACTATAATATAGAAGAAACTGGATTCAATCTGTTCCAAAAGATACCAGAAAAATATATGCCAGCTTGTATTATTAACTGGATGGATAAATACACCAATAAACGCTTAAATGAACTTAAGCAGCAAATTACACATAGTAAATGGCAGACTATAGAGCTTGAAAAGGCTATTAATAATATACATAACAGACAGTAGAAATAAAAATAAGCACCTTCAGATTTTACTCTGTTGGTGCTTATAATAAAAGCATAATTATCTTGGATGGGCGGTGTATCCATCATCTCAGGTACTCCTTTCAGAGTGTGTCGGGAACCATTTCCGACCTCAAAATAATTATGTTCATTACTATATTATTCTTTTCTCATTAATAATATACCATTATTCATTATTATTGTCAACGGAAATTTCTTTAATTCTACCACTATATAGACGTCTTTCAATCTTCGATTCCTGTATATCTATCATAGTTGAAACATAAAGATACTCTCCCTCCGTATCTAACTTAATTCCTATCATAACATTATCAGCATATCTTTTTATAAGTTCTATACTCGTTCCCTGCTCATTGGGATTAACCCCTATATAATCTGGTTCAGAAATAATATCAGGTATATAATCAATATACTTTAAGCATTTATAATGTTTTCTTTTTACTATATGTGACGGAAGACCTTTTGATCTATATATTTCTAATTTTTGTATATTAATTCCTAATATATCATTAAATTTTGAATTATATTCTCCAACCTTTAACAACTCTTCTTTTTTGTTCATCCACTCTCCTCATATATGTAAAATATTAATAATCAAATCTCTATTTTTATCCTATATATTAAAAATAGCATCCCAACCGCCTAAAGTTAGATGCTATTTCAGAGATTCAACTGAGGGCAATCGGATAACACATCCGATTCACTTTCTAAGTAGATTATACACTAGGGCATTTGAGAAATCAAGTGTCCTTTTTATTTCTATATATTTCAGTTCATCACTTATCAGCAGCAGATACATTTTTATAATCTGTCATTCTCACGCATTTCTCTCATATATTCATCTACATTTTTCCACGCTCTGTCGCAGACATAACAAACTGTTCTAAATCAACCTTCTTTGTACATTGTTTTTCTGGTACACCTATTAAGCCATTAACAGCTCTTAAAATCTGAATAACATATACAAGCTTCTCTTCTGGCACTTGCTCTAATAATTCAATAGCTTCTCTTCTTAATGCTGTCATAGGTCATATCTCCTTCAAATGATTATATGAAAACATTCTTATAACGCTAATTACCTATTTTTAGAGTTTATGAATTTTCATTTTCCTTGTTTTGCTTATTCTGCTCTCTTACTGTCAATATATCCATTCCCATATCCTTCTCAAGTAAAGAGATTATTAATTGATTTACACTCATTCCCTTAGATTTTGCATGGTCTTTAATCGGCTGTAAATATTCTTCTGGTACTCTTAATTTTATATCTTTTATTTTCTTCATATATTCTTTCAAACTATCTTTCTGTTTATCTGTAGCAGAAGCCATCATATAACCCTCCGTATCTATATACTTCTTTGTATTGAGTATATAACAGTTTCTTATTTTTTTCAATCTAATGTAATAATATACTATTTCAATTATATGTTATATCATCTGTTTTTCTATGTTTTCCGTACTCATTCAGATACATATATAATTTTACGTTTGTTATTATTATTGCCATATCTATACCTTTTTATCTTTCCAGAGGATAGCTATATTGCAAGCTACCCTCATATCTTATTTTTCATCCTTCCTTTAAAATAATCCTAATACACAAGCCAATTTATACAGCGGATTCCTTGCAAGCTTTCTTTTACGTTCTGCCATCTGTCTTGCTTTATTTTCCATTATATCCATATGCTCCATACTCTCTTCTGCCTCTAAGTATTCCATAAACTGGAATATATCTAATGATTCATAAGGTGTCTTAAGCTTTCTGTCTATAATCTGATTTCCATCTGCTGTTGTAATTATTCTAAAATTAAACATATGTATTTCCTCCGATTCCCTTAATTCAATATATTTTTTGCTACTTTCTTAATCTTTTTCATTTCCGCATAGAATGATGATGAGGCTATCTTCTTTATTCTGCATATATCTGTATTGCTATATCCTGCTATTCTCATTTGTAATATAGCCTTTTGAACATCTGACAGATTCATAAATATTTCCGTTATAAATTCATCATCAATCTGATCCTGTTCTATCGTTCCAATGCCTATTATTTCAAATTGTTTTCCGTCTTCATCTGCTACTGCATCCAGACTTATAATATTTTCTGTTGTTCGTTTCTGTCTGCTTTCCGCTTTGAAATAGTCTTTTATTTCCGATTTCATATATAGCCAGGCAATACAACTAAAGCTGTAATTTCCCTTAATATTTCCATCCTTTATATATGCTTGAACTGCCTTTAAATATCCCATAACAGCAATACTATAAAAATCCTCTATGTTATACTTATTACTATGTAGAAAGCTGTATACAAGATTATGATTTTCCTCTGCGAATTTCCGTTCTATATCTGACATTCTTTCCATAATATAAACGCTCCTTTTTATACTGGAAGATTGCCAACTGCTGACAACCTTCCATTTATTAAGTGATTAGACATTCTGTAATAAAACTCTCTTTATTTCTGCTATGAGCTTATAATATGTACTGGATGATATTTCCAATCTCTTCCTTATTTCCACTCCGCTTTTTCCATCTAATAGCATATTTACAACTTCTTTCGCTTTGTACTGCTCCAATTCTTCCAACAGATTTTGTATAATAACATTATCTATTGCTCTTTCTTCCAGATAGTCTTGTGGTGATACTCCCTTTACCCAACTAAAAGAATCCTTATCATCTTCCTCACCATTCCTGCAACTCTCAGATGACATAGCATCCAAACTCCATACACCACCTTCAGGACATCTTTTCTGTCTGTTCATATCTCTCCAATAATTGCTTCTTGCATTGTCAAGAGTTCTAAAAAATATCTGTTCAAATTTGTACTGCTGTAACCTCTCATATTCGTGATACTTCTTAACAGCCTGTAAATAAGGTATTATAAGAATGTCGTACCATTCCTCAAAATCTAACTCATGTATTCTCATATACCTATACATTAAGTTGTGATGTTCCTCTGCGAACTTTTTCTCCTGTTCTGTTAACTGTCTTTTTGTGTAACTTGCGTAACGTATTACCATAATCAGCACCTCTTCTTTCTTAAAATATTGATTTATTGTTATATGGCATTACTGCCGATAGGCAAGTTGTAATTGAATACCACGGCTTGACCGCTTGCCTCATTGTGGTTACTTATCTGCTTTCTTCTTATCCTCGTACCATTTAATAGAACCGCCTTTAAAGTTGGTTTTTGGCTGTAGTATGGTACTTTTACCAACTTTCTGGACTACTCCGTTTTTGGTAACTGTTGCAAATTGAATTGTCTGTGTTTTCATGCCTGCACCTCCTCAAATACTCCGCTTTTTAACATGTCTGTAAACCAACATTCAAAATCTGGATATTCTTTTTTGTCTGCCATATCTCTATATACTTCGTACATCTGCTTTTCTGTAAAAATTCTTCCTTGTAATGGTTCTTCATAAGTCATGTATTTTTTCATTATCAATCACTCCTATTCTTTAGGGTATCGGGTGGATTGCTCCACCCTTGCTCTTGATGTAATTGTTAATTATTTAATGCGTAAAACTTTGTAGCTTGTAACCTTTTCATATTCTGATAAGTCGCCCAAGTCTTCAGTTAATCTCTTCTTGTCTAAAGTTCTTCTTTCTTGCTCTTTGTAGCTGATTTTGCTTGAATCTGTAAACTCTTCTGTTAAGTTATTTTCTGTCATCCAACTTATAACTTCTGCTTCAAGTGACTTCTGAATGTTACTTGCTTCTTCTGCCATAGCCTTATACTTTCTTATTTCTTCAATCTTCTTTTCTAACTCTGTTTTGTTTTTGATACTGCACATAATCTTGTACCTCCTAAAATATTGATATTTGTTATTACCTCTTTGGTATGGGTACATATTATCATTATATGGGTACATAATCAATAGGCAAAATACCCAAATATGTACCCTTATTTTTGTATAATTTTATGGGTACATATTTATTGACAATTATATGTACCCATATTGTAATATAATCAACAAATCAATAAGACATTAGTTTTAAGGAGGTTATATAATATGACATATTTTAAAGATGTAAACTCACTTGAAGAATTAAGAAAGCAATACAAAGAACTATTAAAGAAGTATCACCCAGACAACCCACAAGGCTCTACAGAAGCAACACAAGATATAAATGCTGAATATGATAAGTTATTCAGATTATTAAAAGATAAGCACGAAAGCAAAGCAGAGCAGACAAACAACAAAACATCATATGATGATATGAAATATAACTTTGAAGAGGATGAGAAGTTAAGAGAAGTATTACAGAGCATAATACATTTATCAGATATAACAATAGAGGTATGTGGCTCTTGGATATGGGTATCTGGTAACACATACCCACATAAAGAAGAGTTAAAACAATACGGATTAAAATATGCTTCAAAGAAAAAACAATGGTATTGGCATAGTGAAGCATTTAGAAAGAAGGGCAAGAAAGCTTTATCAATGGACGATATAAGAAGTTATTATGGCAGTACAGAAGTACAGACAGAAGCAATAAAAAGAATTAAAGAAGCGTAAAAAATGGGTGTAGACAATAACAAGCCTACACCCAGAATATAAAAATCTAAAGAAAGCAGAGGTATATATATTATGTTTGAATATCAATTATTATGTGATTATGGTTACGGATGGGAGTATGTTTTATCAGAATACAATATAAATGAGATTTCAGAGCGTGTAAAGGAATATATAGAAAATGCCCTCCAATACCCTTATAAGCTTGTTAAAAGGCTTATAGTTGGATAAAAGCAATTACATATAAGCACATAACAGAATAGATTATATTATAAAAGAGTGTAGCCGTTTATATGGTTACACTCTTTATTTTTATGTGTTCTTATTGTCTGTAATGCCCCAGGGGATAATATACATTTATAAAAATATTATTTATTCTATATATGACTATAGTACTTCTATCCACATGAAATATTGAACTTGCAAGCCTTCGAACTATGTCGGGGGTATCAAAAACGAAAACGCAGCATGTATATTTTGTATTGTCATATAGTTGGTTATTCTATGCACTGAGTTAATTTTTTACGATATCTTTTTAACTCAAGTTCTGCAATTTTATAAAAATTCAAGTTCTTTATAAAAAATAATATTATGATATTTTATTCCCAATTAACAAATAACAGTGCATTCATTGTTTTGCTTGAATAATCCTCATCACCAAATTTAGAACTTACAACCTTACCATCACTATATACTGTACCTGAATCATTCTTTTCCCCATTTGAATAATATCTTATATAATCTCCTTTAACATTACCATCTTCAAACGAAGCAGTTATACATTTAGTATTTAAATAATTTTCATAATATATAATACCACTACCATCAAATTTACCATTCTTAAAACCGCCACTATATACAATATTATATTTATTTGTTGTTTTCACTTCGTTGCCTGATATATATGCATTGATATTTTCGTATAATTTTCCATGTCCTGTTATAGTACCATCTTTAATATCAGAATATTTACCTACATATCGAAAGCGAGTATCCTTCCAGCCTCCCCAAGCTAGTCCCTGCCAATCTGGTATTGAAAATTCCACTCTTACCTCATCATAATTAGGAACATCATACGAATAATCAATTGATATTGTCGCTTCTACTTTTTTAGACACCGTTCTCGCCAATGTATAAATATAATCAGATGATAATGAACATCCCATATTTAATGTAACTTTTTCTTGTTCTGTATGTTTTATGTGATAATTAACCTCTTCTATCTTATCATTACTATCTTTATAATCTTTTATATCTTCAAATATCTTTTTAGCATCATCATATTTTCTTATATTAAGCAACAATTCAGCTTGTTTATATTTCATATCATTTTCTTTGTTAGAGAATATAGCAAAATTATCTAATTTTCCATAAAATGTTTCTAAGTCTTTATATATATCTAATGCCTCTTGATACTGTTTTTCATCTATTTTTTCTGCCTTAGATATCTTTGATTTTGGAATAACAAATAATATTAAAGATACGGCTATAGTTATTACACATAAAATAGCAGTAATTACAGCAACTGTATTAATTAGATATTTTTGTTTTTTCTTTTTGGCTATATTCCTTGATTCTATTAATTCATCTAAGTGTTTTTCATAAGCATTATTTATATTTTCATCCGTTATTACTTCAAACTGTATTTGCCTATCCAAACCACATTTAATACATTTATCATTATCTATGTTAAATTTACCACATGAACAAAACCAATTTTTTTCCAAATCTAGTGGATAATATTCTTTACAATATTCAGTTTTTATATCAGGTATCTCATTTTCCAAATATTGAATTTTATCAACTGGAAGTTCTGTTAAATCAACTAAATATCTACCATACTGTACAATTTCTTCTTTTTCAATATATACTATTTTACTGTCCAATTTATATTTACTAATATGAACTTTTATTCTTCTTGTTTTTTTATTGTTCATAACAATAGCTTTATTGTCACCAAAAGAAGCATTTTTACCTAAATTCAAATCAAGATATGCAAATTCAACTTGCCTACCTTCATCCAATAAAACATAAGTATCATCATACTGTTCTATTGATATATATAATGATTCTAAAATATGTTCAGAATAATTACAAAATTTTAATTGTGCTATAACATTACCTGTAGTTTCATCTAACAATAATGCACCTTTTTCAAGTTGTACATCACACCCAACAAATTCAAAATCAGTGTATACATCCGATATTCTTTTATATCCCATATATCATCCTTCTCCCAACTTTATAATGGTGGCAATTCTGAATCTACGTTATCATTTAAACTACTTGCAACATTAGTATTTTGAATATCTTTAATATTTTTATTTTTCAGTAAAATATTCATAGTTATGCCAAAACATACACATATTGCCCCACTAACTACAAATATGGTTTTTGAAACTATTGCTCCAGCCATTTTTCCTGCCACAAGTGATGCGCCTATTTCATAATTGTACGCATCTCCACCAACATATTCATCTATAGAACTAAATTTTGTGTCAAATACACCTGATTCCGCTGTCTCACCATCTAATGTCTTATATGTAGTTAATACCCCACCTGGTATTCGTATACATACTCCTATTACTATTAATATTATTCCTAAAATTATAGGACAAATAAATGCTTTCTTTTTCATAATCATAACCTCTCTTTCTTTAGTAAACACGTGATATATGTTAATACTACTTTATCACTCTTTATCCTACTTTTCAATAATAAGTAGTATATGGTGGTATATTAATTACTAAGGTAGGTGATTGAATGAAGCCATTAAAAAATAAAGTAAGTATCACCCTTGATGAAGATGTAATTGAAAGAATTAAGCAACTGGCAGAGAGTGATGATAGGTCATTCAGTCAGTATATAAATATGGTATTAAAAGATTATTTGAATAAAGTAGATAATAATGGGACTGCTGAATAGTAGTCCTTTTATTTTTGATATAGATTTTAGATACATTCCCTCTGATTCAGACCAACCATTAAATATGACAGCAGATATAAAATATATATATTAGTTTGATTATCAAACTATATATTTATACACGATAACATTTTATTCCTATAAATCCTCAAAAATGCCACTATTTACCTAGCAAAAACCGCATTTTACACATAATTCAATAAAATGACTTTCATACTCGCATATCCAATGATTCTGATAACATATCACGATACACACTTATCTTATAAATATCGCTTCATTACACACCATTATCTCTATCATATATATTCATAATGCCCTATTTTATGGGATTATATGTTCTACAATATTAACTGACGATATGATATACGATAATGTATAAGGGAGGGGGGTATGTTAAACAATAGCAGAATTAAGTACCTAATATAATGTTATATACCCTAAAAAATCGTAAAAAATAGAGCATACCAGATAAACAAATATCCAATATACCCTAATCAAATATTTCTAACTAATGAATTGCCATAGGTGCAATAATTTTATTTATTTGAGTATCTTTAAGTGTAGAATGTAACGAAACTTCTCCATCATCTACCAGAACTAAATCTGGCTGTTGTAAAATTGAAAAAGCATCCATCACATCCACAACAGGATAATTACGTCTAATTTCCATTTCTTTACATACAAGTCTATCAGCTCCTCTTGGCAACAATACTTCCCTAGGCAAATGTGCATCCGCATTTAAAAACATTTTTATAATATTCCAACCTTGATAAAATATCTCTACAAATGATTGATCATAAGGCAATGGACACACAATTAAATTTTTTGTTTCATGAATATATATTTTATCACTCTTTTCATGCTTAGCTGGAACTATCGCTAACCTTAAACCTTTTGCTCCTTCTAATTGTGAAGGATTAATTTTAACAGTTGTACCAATCCATTTGTCTGGTTCAGCCTTCCCCACAAATAAATCCGCTTTCCATAGTCCATTTATACTGCTGGGAAGTTTTTCTCGCTCTGAAGGTTTTCTAAATGCATTTATTACACCTTGAATATGTTTTTTCAACTTAATCGGTTTTCCTTTAGTTCCTGGAAGCAAAGCTGATTCATCTGTCAAATATTCCTGTACTGAATCAATTAACTGCATAGCACCATTTTTTTCAGCTCCAAAAAGAATAGATGTTGGATCTCCATTTTTAATCTTACAAAATTTAACCAGTGCTGTATCTATTCTATCTAACACCGCAGGATTTTCATTCAATATCGCATCATGAACTGCATACTCAAAACATATTCCTGCATCGCCAGATCCTTCTCTATAAACTCTTGCTAATTGCGACAATGTAATTGTATCGTATGTGAGTCCAAAATCATCTAACATTTCTCTTTTCAATGAATATGTTATTCCTCTTAAAATTGGTACAATAACTGCATATAAGGCATTCACCTCGGATTCTATTTCTCCTGCCTTATAATACTTTGATATGTCAACCATGTCCTTCACTCCTATCTGCACTTCCTTTCTATAATTATACATCAAAAAAACATTAAATCAAATTTCTTTTTGGTATTCCAAATATGATTTCTAATTTACTTTTCACATTTTTTACTTCTAATTCGTAATCTACATTTTTAATATATCTTGTCAGAAATCTTAACTCTCATACGGACTATAAGGACGAACCTCATATTTAATCAGTGCATCAAATAATCTATCTGGTATCTTATCTCTATACCTTAATGCCAATACTCTAATCTCTGATTCCTTGAATAACTTATATTCTTGAAATGCTTCTTCCTCTGTATTCCAGTAATGCAACTTAACTTGTTTGTCATGTCCAAATGGTGTAATCCTTGCAAAGAACTTATTTCTTCCTTTATCATAATCAACACCGATAGCATAAACCTTTGCTGATTTATAACGACTTCTCCGCTTTGTAGCACTTGCCAAAGCAGAATTTATAGTCTCAGGTAATATGCAACACTTATCTGGTGCATACTCTTTATTACCTCGACATAATAAGTCCTTATCAACTGCCATGCGTTCACCGCCACACTCATAATAGTTAGCAGAATACCATTCAGCAAAAGCATCTCTGCTATTCTTCCATTCATCGCACATATATGCATCATCGTAGCATTGATTCACATACAACGAACTATCACCATGACACCTTGCATAAATACCAGTCCATATAGAATAAGCTGGATTGCCCTTTACAGTATTGTAATCGTAATATTCCTGTTCACGTCCAAGCTCTGAAACTGTTTTAACGTGCTTTCTCAACAACTCATACTCTTCCGCAGATACATAAATCAGATTCTTATAATAGTTGTTATTCATATTCTCGTCTATGTGCCATATTTTACTACATCCTGCCGACTTGATTAAAAAATATTTTGCTACAAGTATCTCCGGTTTTGTTTCTTCATGTATTGCTGATCCATCAATATCATATGTTACAACCGTCCAATGTACACTTCTTTCTGGATTACCACTATCCATCTTATGAAAGAAGAATGTCTTATCTTTCCTCATATTGTTCGTAAGTCTGCCATAATTTGAAATCCAGTAGTGTTGTGTATCTTCCAACTGTACAAATATTTCATCATCGCCAAGCAAACCTATGTTATTCTTTTCTGTGTCAAGCACTTTATCATCCGATAATTTTATGTAATCTCTAAACTCTTTTCGTTCTAATCTTCTTCTATCTTTGACCTTTATATAAGCCATAATTCCTTTTTCTCCTTTTATCAAATCAGAGGTCAAAAATAAAGGCACACTTCAACACCCACCTTAATAAACTGCTATCTGGCAACAGACCTATGATATTTATTTTCATACTGGAAAATGTACTGAAATCACACAAATGATAGATTCATTCTGAACCTCACTAGATATTCTTGAACCCTGATACGGACTTTCTTTTACTTCCTGCCTGTTGGGAAATATTCATACATTTATTTTCAATCGGTGTATGTCTGCCGATTATATATCATTATCACTCTTACTCTTGTCATTAAAATAATCACAAGCCTGTTTTAATAATAACCCACCCTTAACCTTAAACTGATATCTCTCTGGTATAATCATATCTTCACCAGTAACAACATTTCTTGCTTTCTTAGGCTTTCGTAACTCTGGCTTTATTGAAAAATAATTCTGAAAATTAATCATATTACCATTTTCAAGCTCTTCCATAACAGTATCAAATAATGCCTTTAACACATTATCAACTATTTGCTGTGTATACTTTAAATGATATTTGTTCTTATACAATATTTTATTACCGCCTATAACAATCTTCTTATCACTAAGATTATCAACTATCTTCTTTACCATATCATGTCTATTAATCTTCTCCATCCTTTACCTCCTGTTCTATTAGATTCTGACAAGCTACATTTAATTTCTTACCAGCTTTTATCCCTGCTTTGTAGTGTGCTGGAATAGTTACTATTGACTTATCCATAACATTCTTTACTTCCTTGCTCTTACAATATTTAGGATATATATTCATATAACCTCTAAGTATAACTGTATCACCTTCAGATAAAATATCTGCCACAGCATCTAAAAATGCAGTAACACACATATCCGCTATCTCTGGTGATATACTCTGACCGCTGCTTTCAATTCTTTCCACCATTCTTCTTACAATTCCTGGCTTAATAACTTTCTGATTCATTGTTTTTATTCCTTTCTGTGTTTTTATGTCCTAATGAAATAATCATTTCTTATTACGTGCTATATAAGGGTTTAAAATCGCTTATATGGAGTAAATACAGCTTTAAATGTTTTGTGTGAGGATTTTATCAGCTATGTATTTTAAGGCAATAAAATAAGTCCACATACCTGTAATAATACAAGCACATGGACTTATTTATATGTCTTAATATTTAATTATATCTATGCTTTTCTTTCTGATCTACTACACCAATTTTACACCATTTACTACACCAATCATATAAGATTTTACACCATTTTATGATAAGTTACGATAATTTGATATTATCTCAAAGTCGCATAAATACTGTATTTCTGGCGTTTTCAAGCATACTGATTACATTCTGTCATGGAATGTTCTAGAAATAACATCCATCTGCTGTTCCTTTGTAAGGTCGATGAACTTAACAGCGTAACCAGATACACGGATTGTGAAGTTAGCATATTCTGGCTTTTCTGGGTGTTCCATAGCATCAAGTAACTTATCCTTACCGAATACGTTAACATTGAGGTGATGAGCGCCCTGATCGAAGTATCCATCCATAACGTTAACAAGGTTGTTAATTCTTTCTTCTTCGTTATGTCCTAAAGCGTCTGGGTTCATTGTCTGTGTATTAGAAATACCATCTAATGCCCACTCGTAAGGAAGCTTTGTAAGTGAGTTAAGTGAAGCAAGAAGACCATTCTGCTCTGCACCATAACTTGGGTTAGCACCAGGAGCAAGTGGAGTACCAGCCTTACGTCCATCAGGCATAGCACCTGTGTACTTACCATATACTACGTTAGAAGTAATTGTAAGGATAGATGTTGTTGGCTCTGAATTTCTGTAAGTATGTCTCTTCTTAATCTTCTCAAGGAATGTCTTAAGTAACCATACAGCAATATCATCAGCTCTGTCATCATCGTTACCATACTTAGGGAAGTCGCCTTCGATTTCGTAATCTACAACGATACCTGTTTCATCACGTACTGTCTTAACCTTTGCATACTTAATAGCTGAAAGTGAATCTACAACGTGTGAGAATCCAGCGATACCTGTAGCAAATGTTCTCTTAACATCTGTATCAATAAGAGCCATCTCAGCAGCTTCATAGTAATACTTATCATGCATATACTGGATAAGGTTAAGTGTATTAACATAAAGATCAGCTAACCAATCCATCATAGCATCGAACTTATCAACAACTTCATCATAATCAAGATATTCTGAAGTAACTGGCTTGTAAGCAGGACCAACCTGTTCTCTGTTCTTAACATCTACACCACCATTGATAGCGTAAAGTAAGCACTTAGCAAGGTTTGCTCTAGCTCCGAAGAACTGCATTTCCTTACCTGTCTGTGTAGCAGATACACAGCAGCAGATTGAATAATCATCGCCCCATGTTACCTTCATAACATCATCGTTCTCATACTGGATTGAAGATGTATCAACAGAAATCTTAGCAGCATACTTCTTGAAGCTTTCTGGAAGTCTTGAAGAGTAAAGTACTGTAAGGTTTGGTTCTGGTGAAGGTCCCATGTTCTCAAGTGTATGAAGGAATCTAAAGTCGTTCTTTGTAACCATTGAACGTCCATCGATACCTGTACCACCAACTTCAAGAGTAGCCCATGTAGGATCTCCTGAGAATAATTCGTTGTATGATGTAATTCTTGCGAACTTAACCATTCTACACTTCATAACGAAATGATCAATAAGTTCCTGAGCTTCCTTCTCTGTAAGAGTACCAGCTTCAAGATCTCTCTGAATATAGATATCAAGGAATGTAGATACACGACCTACAGACATAGCAGCACCATTCTGTGTCTTGATAGCTGCAAGATATCCAAAGTATAACCACTGAACAGCTTCCTTAGCGTTAGTAGCTGGCTTGCTGATATCATAACCATAGCTTTCAGCCATCTTCTTCATACCTGCAAGTGCCTTGTACTGATCAGATATTTCTTCTCTTAAACGGATAACGTCATCAGTCATTGTTCCACAACCACAGTTAGCGTGATCCTTCTTCTTTTCTTCCATAAGGAAGTCGATACCGTAAAGAGCAACTCTTCTGTAGTCACCTACGATACGTCCACGTCCATAAGTATCTGGAAGACCTGTGATGATGTGGCTGTGACGAGCCTTTCTCATCTCTGGTGTATAAGCATCGAATACACCCTGGTTATGTGTCTTATGATATTCTGTGAAGATCTTATGAAGTTCTGGATCTGGTTCATAACCATAGTTCTTGCATGATTCTTCTGCCATCTTGATACCACCATAAGGCATAAATGCTCTCTTAAGTGGCTTATCTGTCTGAAGACCAACTACCTGTTCAAGCTCCTTCATAGATTCATCTATATATCCAGGACCATAAGCTGTAAGACCAGCAACAACTTTTGTTTCCATATCAAGTACGCCGCCCTTAGCTCTTTCTTCCTTCTGTAATTCCTGAAGTCTTCCCCAAAGCTTGTTAGTAGCTTCTGTAGGTCCTTCAAGGAAACTTTCATCTCCATCATATGGCTTGTAATTGTTCTGAACGAAATCTCTTACATTGATCTCTTCTTTCCAAAGTCTGCCTTTGAAACCATTCCACTGATCAAAATTTACCATTATTGGTTCCTCCTTAATAAAATAACTGTTAATTTGTATAATAGTTTGTATATTGTATACAAAACTCTCAAAAATATAAAGCGAAATGTTAATTTCTTAACTATCTCTCGCAAGGGTATATTAACACCCTTGTCAATTAATTTCAATACATTTTTTAGTTGTTTTTAGTTTTATACAATGACGGCTTAAATTAACATTTTCTTCCAAATTATGTGTCTTTACAGCGGCAGATTATTGTTTATCACGACATTTTATAATAAAATGATTTTTCATAAAATCAATTTCTCCATTTTTCTTCATACGGCTTAATTCTGCTGACATTGCACTCCTGTCAACTGAAAGATAATCAGCCAACTGCTGCCTGTTAAATGGTATATCAAACTCATCACTCCCACATTTGGCGGCTCTTGCTGATAAATATGACAATACTTTCTCCTTAGTGCTTCGTTTGGATAAATGTGTAATCTTCTCGTTCATAACCACACACCTGTCAGCAAGCATATATATAAGATTATGAATAAGCTTACTGTGGAACTGGCACGATGAACTGCATACCGTCATAACCTTGTATGTGTCAAGAAATGCAACTATACATTTATCTGCCGCAACAACCTCTACATTGGATGTCTTGTCGTTACTGCATGCATATGCCTCTCCGAATATTTCACCCGCTGACACATATGTCATAATATGCCTGTTGCCCCAGTAATCAGCCTTTTCTATGCTCACATTGCCCTGAATCACCATACCTATTTTGGATATTTTATCGCCTTCATTAAATATAACTTCTTCTTTGTCATACTCGCGAAATGTTATCTCAAGGCATTTGCTCATTCCATTAGCCTCGTCTGGTTCTATACCGCTAAACAGCCTGCTCTTTTGTATAACTCCCATATAATCCTGTGAAATGTCATATAATATTCTGCCCATATTCTTCAATCCTATTCTTCTCTATATTATTCATAAAATAATCTATAAAATCTACGGTGTCTATTCGCAGCCGCTTCCTTTTCTTTTGCACTCATTTGCCAATCTCTATCTTTTCGCACTATTAACTTAATATACTACACACCTGTACTATAACCTAGCATATCCTACACTCACGAATTCGTGCTTCCGCACTCTTTATCCTGTTTCACAGGATATTCGTTCGTTAATGGTGCAAGAAAAGTAAATGTCTGCTTCGCAGCCGCTTCCTTTTCTTTTGCACTCATTACATTATAATCTTATTTTTGTTGTATTTACAACATACTTTATTAATATTTAATATTATACTTACCAGGTAGTTAAGATATAATTCAAACTAATCAGCCAGCTATGAAAATATGGCTGAAAATAACCACGACATATACTTATTAAGACCTTTTAGCGGGTCTGCAGGATAGAATCCTGTTTCACAGGATTCTCCACCTATGGCGGAACACTTTAGTGGCATCTACATTACCGCCGTATGGTGAATCTGCCCAGAGGGCTTTTTATTTAACAGGAATTTTTATCAGAATTTTCTATTAAATAAAAATACTACTATAAATAGGAGGATTTATTTGATTATGATAAGAAAGATTATAGAAATTAATGAAGAACTCTGCAACGGCTGTGGCTTATGTGCACACGCCTGTCACGAGGGAGCTATTGGAATTGTTGACGGAAAGGCTAAGCTTTTAAGAGATGATTATTGTGACGGTTTTGGCGACTGTCTGCCAGCCTGCCCTATGAATGCAATTCGTTTTATTGAGCGTGAAGCTCCTGAATATAATGAAGCTGAAGTACTTGCTAACAAAGCGGCAAGTGGAAACCAGATTAACAACTGGCCTGTACAGATTAAGCTTGTATCTCCTTTTGCACCATGCTTTAATGGAGCTGACCTTCTTATTGCAGCAGATTGTACAGCTTATGCCTACAGTACATTCCACCACGATTTTATGCGTAACCACATAACACTTATCGGATGTCCAAAGCTTGATATGGTTGACTATTCTGAGAAATTAACCGAGATATTCAAGAATAATAACATAAAGAGCATAACTGTAACACGTATGACTGTACCTTGCTGTGGTGGATTGCAGTATGCAGTTGAAAAGGCTGTAGCTGACAGCGGCAAGACAATTCCTGTAAGAGTTGTAACTATTGGTACTGATGGCAACCGTGTTAATTAATTTTTCTGTAATGCTTAGTGATATAGTACAACTATAAAAATACAGGTGACGGCTATATCATTTTCCCATATCAATAAAATATATTAACCATAACTCTGCCTCTGCAAATGTATAATATCGAAATGCTTTTCCAGGTTTATAATATAAGATTGTCACACGAAACTTATATTTTAATATGCTGACATTACTCAGGACTTTTATATTTCTATGTTCTATATAATGCCAGCATATAATTTCTTGTAACAGTCTTTAATTATTTTTTATTCTCCTATATTCCCAATTATATCCCTCAATGGCACATTTTCTGCCTCACATATGCTCTTAATAGTTTCATATTCAGGATATCTCTTAACTTTGCCATTAGGAAGCGTACACACCTTTACGTCAATTTCACCATATGGTGTACTGACTTTTTCAATTTTTCTTGGAAGAATTGTTCTCTTCATTGCACAACGTCTTATTCCTATTGTCGTTGTTTCCTCAAATATGATATTTTCCATAGTCGTAATATCTTCCTTGCAGCATATTACAACAAGCTCATATGCAGGTCTGTTCTTTTTCATATATATAGGAAGAAAATGCACTTCTCTTGCACCCGCCTTATACAGGCGCTCCATAGTGTATCCTAATATCTCTGACGAACAGTCATCAATATCCGTTTCCAGCTTATATATTAAGTCAGCATTTTCGTCTAAGCTTTCACTATTACTCTCAATAAGCATTGCCCTTAATACTCCCGGAAGCTCATACTCTCTCTTGCCTGCACCATATCCAGTCTTCTTTATTGTAAAATGCTGTGGAAGTGCTGTATCTGTTCTTACAGCCGCTACAATCGCCGCTCCCGTTGGCGTTACAAGTTCGCCTTTAATATTGGTATTGCTTAATTCTATATTATAAGCTGATGTTATATTAAGAACCGCTGGCACTGGTACTGGAATTATTCCGTGCTGGCACCTTATTGTTCCAGTTCCCTCGCTGATACCTGGAACATACACCCTGTCTATATGCAGGTTATCGAAGCATACAGCAAACGCCACTATATCCACAATCGAGTCTACTGCACCAACCTCGTGAAAATGAACATTTTCAATATCTGTAGCGTGTGCCTTGGCTTCTGCTTCTGCTAATATTCTGAATATTTTCTTAGCAAGCTTTTCTGCATTCTCAGTAAGCTGTGTCTGCTCTATAATAGAATATATTTCTTTCAGCCCCCTGTGGCTGTGATGTGCTGAATGAGTATGCGAATGTACATTTTCAAAATTGTGCGTATGCCCTTCGCCATTAAGATGTCCATACAGATATTCCATATCGTGGTCGTGGTTCTCGTGTCCGCTGTCCAGCACTACATTAAAATCACACGAATCTATACCATTCTTTTTAACTCTTGTTATCTTAACCTCATAACCTGTCAGAGGCATAGTTGCAAGTGTTTTTAACAAATATTCTTTATCCGCTCCGGCATCAAGAAGTGCCGCAACAGACATATCTCCGCTTATTCCTGAATAACATTCAAGATATAATTCTCTCATATATGTATAACCTCATTTCTTAGCAAATGTAGTAAAAAGGCAAGCATCATTCATCTAGATAATAAATCTGATGCTGTGCCTGCCCTTTCCTTGTTTACGATATAATATGACTACTTCGTAGTCACTTAGAAGTTTCTTCGAAACTTCAGATGCGCTGAAAAGCTGCGCAAATAGTTAACATTTATTTACTGGCCTATGAATTCCATAACCTGTTCTTCACCTATAAAGCCTATATTAGTTGCAGCAACTTCTCCGTTCTTAAATAAAAGAAGGGTTGGTATTGAAGCTACCTTATACTGTAATGCAAGATTAAGTTCCTTATCTGTATCAATCTTACATATCTTTACATCGTCCTGCTTTGCCGCTACTTCCTCAAGGACTGGTGCAAGCATCTGGCAAGGTCCACACCATGTTGCCCAGAAATCTACAAGCACTGGCTTATCCGACTCAAGTACCTCCTGTTTAAATGTTGCTTCTGTAACGTGAATAATCTCCATAATTATCTCCTTTCGTTTTTCTTTTCAATCTCCATATGATATAATATTTTATTCAATGTCCACGACTTGTTAGTCTTAGTCATAACAGCCTTGTAATCGACATTAAGATTGTTGTTTCTGATACCAAATAAAAGCTTGTCCAGATGTTTCTGTGTAACATCACAGAATATAACTATGCTTTTATCTTTATTAATAAATGGCATAATATCATCAGTTCTGTAATCCTGACTATATGCCAGTACATTTTCTAATGTATCTGAAAGCTTAGTATTGTCAATAACTATGCTTTTTATTCGCATATTAGCCGCCATTGTTATAATCTTTCTGGCATCAGCTACATTATATATTATAATCTTTTCCATATACAATCCTCATTATCCAAACATTTTATTTAATTAATACAATTCCTAAAATCACCAGCAGCCCGGAACTCACATTAAAATCACTTAATCATTCTCTTAATTTCATTCAGTTCTTCCTCGTGCTTTCTTGAAATAGCACCCGGATTACGTTTCATAATTCTGAATACGCTCTTGTAGTTTCTTCCAGTATCAGCCTTAAGATTTACCTTTTCATTTTCAAGTGTTTCTAAAAGCTGGTTAGCCGCCTTCTCGTCCATAATCTTATTCTTAAGACTCTCTTTAACAGCCTCTGTCATTCTCTGTAAGGTTGCAAGCTTAACACCTTTTCTTTCATTCATATCATTCTCGAATGAAATTCTACCCTTAAGCTTACCCACTGAACCTGCCTTATTCATAACACTTGCTTTACCTTCAGCGAATTTTTCTTTCATTTTATTATAATCATCTTCAACAAATGCTGAGGCAACCTCAAGTCTTTTGGCAAGAATTCTTATCTGTTCATTACTATTAGCAAGCTTTTCAATTGCAGCCTTCAAATCCATAGCTTCATTGAATGACTGTGTAAAGTCAACTGCCATAGCTATTGTCAAGACAAATGCTATTATGTCCGTAATTGTATCTGGAAGCATATATACAATGCCCTCTATAGGTCTGTGTACAATTCTTACAAGAAGAACAGAGAACACACCCCAGCCTAATGATACGAACAGACATATATGTCCCATTAAATTTAATGGCTGATTACTGTAATCCCAGTATCTTACGCCGAACATTTTCTCCATACAATATCCTGTAACAAATTCAAGTATTGTTGATGATATCATTCCAAACAGGAATATTAAAGCTATATTATCCCTTACTCCTATAGTACTTACCAATATTACCATTGCACCTGAACCATATATTGGAAGTGCTGGTCCATGAAGAAATCCCCTGTTTACCCACTTTCCTTTTCTGGCTGATACATAACAACATTCCCATACCCAACCAAAGAAACAATATATATAAAAGAATAATAACCACTGCGATACAGTATATGCCTGCATTGTAGCCTCCATTTCTATTAATTACAACATAATAATTACAATATAAAATATGTAACATTTTACCACTTATAATTATTAATTACAAACAGCCAAGCCTTAAAAAACTTGTTATTTATACTTTTTTAATATTCTGACATTCCGCTTTCTTAGGTTATATATATTTCCTGTTATATAAAAGTAAATTCCTGCCAGTACCTTATAGCACCCGACAGGAATTCACCTTTAACTTTGGTATGAATTTAGTTCCACATAAGATTTCTGAACTTTTGTTTGAATTTTTTACTACATATTAGTTCTGTTCCCTCTCTTAATATTATCGAATTAACCGTCATACTACTCACATTCATACAATTAACTATCTCCGACTCATTAATGTACTCAAACCCATATTTCCCCAATAAATTATATACATCCTTCATCTTCCCATAAAATCTATCACTGGCATTATTCGTATGAATCATAATAATTCTGTTGGCACAGCTTATATAGTTGATTTCATCAATTCTGATGCGTACTACTTTAATGCTATTACCATATATTAATACTCTGGTATCCTCATTAAGAACCATCTTATATGTGTTCATATTCCGTCCCTCTCCTTATCTTTAGTGATGCGGTGAAATCGGAACTGCCATATATAATTTTATTACAATTCATATATGACGTAAACAGCCTTATATGCAATATTTATCTTATGCAAATGTATACAAGGTAAGCCACATATGATACAAGCATAACTGCACCATGCCAGTTGACAAGCTTTTTCTTTGACCACGCGAATATCCATACAACCACACTCATAACAACAAGAATAGCAATGTCGATAAGATTTTCTGTTACAAATGCTACAGGACTTATTGCCCCAGCAACACCCAATACAAGAAGAATATTAAAAATGTTAGAGCCGATGACATTTCCCAATGCCATATCCACTTCATTCTTCTTAGCCGCAACGATTGATGTAACAAGCTCTGGAAGACTTGTTCCTAGTGCAACTATTGTAAGTCCGATAAGATTCTGGCTTATACCAAATCCAGTTGCAATTGTGGAAGCTCCATCAACAACAAAATCACCACCGAACTTAATAGCTACTGCTCCACCAATAATGTATACAATACACTGCCATACTGGAAGAATTTTTATCTCTTCATCAACCTCTTCTTCAAGTTCTTTATTAAGTGCCTCGTTACGTGCATTTTTAGCTGATACAATCATCAAGCAAAGGTAAACTGCGAATATTACAAGAAATACTATTCCGTCAATTCTTCCAAGTGTCATTCCAACAGCACCAAGTGCCGCAAGAAGAATGGCACATATGATAGAAAATGGAAATTCTTTCTTTAAAGTATCTTTTGATACCGCCAATGGTGTAAATAATGCACATACACCACACACAACCATAAGGTTAAATATATTAGAACCTATTACATTACTTACAGCTAAAGCATTATTATTGTTAAGTGAAGCTGTAACACTAACTGCACATTCTGGCAGACTTGTACCCATAGCTACAATTGTAAGTCCGATTATCATTGAAGGTACTTTTAATCTTTTCGCAACTGACGAACTTCCGTCAACAAAGAAATCTGCTCCCTTTATAAGAAGCACAAAACCTATAATAAGCAGTAATAATGCCAATAACATTTCTTTCATATATTAATCCTCATTTCTTACTTAATTATAATATTATAACTAAAGTATTCCCAAACCGTCAAGTAATATCTTAATTCCTATAAGAATAAGAATAATCCCTCCACAAAGTTCTGCTTTAGACTGATATTTATCACCAAATATACTTCCAATTTTAACACCTGCCGCTGAACAGACAAATGTAATACAGCCTATAAATAATACCGCTGGAAGAATGGCAACCTTAAGGAATGCTAATGACACGCCTACTGCAAGTGCATCAATACTTGTTGCAATTGCAAGTAATAACATACTCTTAAATCCCATATCATTGCTGACATTTTCTTCTTCCCCTAATGACTCCTTAATCATATTACCACCAATTGCAAGAAGAAGTGCAAATGCAACCCAGTGTGAATATCTGGTAACCATATCGGCAAACAGACTTCCGAGATAATAGCCAATAAGCGGCATCAATGCCTGAAATCCACCAAACCACGCACCGGCAATGCACATATGCTTAGGCTTTATCTTTCCAAGCGACAAGCCCTTACATATAGATACAGCAAAAGCATCCATTGAAAGTCCTACTGCCAGTATAAATAATTCAACAATACTCATTTCTTAATTGTCCTCATTTCTATATTTTATCTGTTGCTCCAAGAAAGATTATAACCAATTGTCATATCATATATAATAATTGATGTTTTAACGAAAACGAATTCCAGTTATATAAAAAAGACCCGCAGACAGTACTGATACTGTCCACGAGTCTCATCATTTAAAGTAATACCGGGCTTATAAGCCATTATGTCGATATAACTGCATATATAAATATGCCGATTACTCCCTCTAGGAATTAGCTTATTGATAATTTATCATCAATAGTCTGATTTTGCAATGTTTTTTTTCGCATACATATTTATCAGAGTTATAAAATTCCAGCAATAATATATGTAATTAATGCCGCAATCCATGCTACAACACACTGAATAACTACAACATATGCTGCCCATTTACCTCCAAGTTCTTTTTTAACTGAGGCAATTGCCGCAACACAAGGTGTATACAAAAGACAGAACACAAGAAATGACATTGCACCCGCAGCTGATATAACAGATACCATCTCTATCGTACTTCCAAATAGAATTGATATCGTAGATACTACACTTTCCTTTGCCATTACGCCTGTAAGTATAGCTGTTACAAGTCTCCAGTCTCCAAATCCTAATGGTTTAAACAACGGAGTAATCATACCTGCTAATACAGCAAGTATACTCTGTCTTGAATCTGCCACAACGTTAAGCCTTATATCAAAATTCTGCATAAACCATATAAGTATTGTTGCAATAAATATAATAGAAAATGCTTTCTGTAAGAAATCCTTTGCCTTTTCCCATAACAAATGTACCACATTCTTAGCACCAGGCATTCTGTAATTAGGAAGCTCCATAACAAATGGAACTGGTTCTCCCTTAAATAATGTCTTTTTAAATATAAACGCCATAATTATTCCAACAATAATTCCTATAAAATACATACCTATCATAACAAGCGCTGCATAATGTGGGAAAAATGCTGCTGAGAAAAAGGCATATATAGGTACTTTTGCTGAACAACTCATAAATGGTGTTAAAAGAACTGTCATCCTACGGTCTCTTTCAGATGAAAGTGTACGGCTTGCCATAACTCCTGGAACACTACATCCAAAACCAATTAACATAGGCACTATACTTCTTCCTGATAATCCAAGTTTACGTAAGAGCTTATCCATAATAAATGCGACTCTTGCCATATAACCGCTATCTTCAAGAATTGATAAAAAGAAGAATAATGTTACGATTATCGGAAGAAAGCTTAATACACTACCAACCCCATTGAATATTCCATCTATGATAAGTGCATGCAATACCGAATTAACATTCATTGCTGTCAGAAGATTATCAACCCCATTTGTAACAAATGTAATTAAAATATCAAGTACATTGGAGAGTGCCGCACCTATAACATTAAATGTAAGATAAAACACAAGTCCCATAATTGCTATAAACATTGGGATACCTGTATATTTACCAGTAAGAAGCTTATCAATCTTCTGGCTTCGTATTCTTTCCTTACTTTCTCTTGGCTTTACAACCGTATTCTTACAGACATCTTCAATATAAGCAAATCTCATATCTGCTATAGCTGAGGCTCTATCCATTCCACATTCTTCTTCCATCTGTACTATAATGTGTTCAATCATTTCTTTTTCATTCTGCTCAAGTTCAAGATGCTTAAGTACAAGTGAATCCCCCTCAACAACCTTGGAGGCTGCAAATCTTTCAGGGTATCCTGCTTTGTCTGCATGGTCACTTATAAGCGACATAATGCCATGTATACATCTATGAACCGCACTGTCCTTGGAACAAAAATCTGATATCTGTGGTTTTTCCTGATATTTTGCAACGTGAATGGCATGACTTACCAGTTCTTCTATGCCCTCACCTTTAGCCGCTGATATTGGTATAACCGGAACTCCAAGCAATTCCTCAATTGCGTTAATTCTTACAGAACCTCCATTGACTCTTACCTCATCCATCATATTAAGTGCAATTACCATAGGAATTCCTAATTCCATAAGCTGCATTGACAGATAAAGGTTTCTTTCAATATTAGTAGCATCTAATATATTAATAATACCTTTAGGTTTGTCCATAAGCAGAAATTCCCTTGTTACTATTTCTTCACTGCTATATGGTGACATTGAATATATTCCTGGCAAATCTGTTATAAGTGTATCAGGATAACCTTTTATAACTCCGTCTTTTCTATCAACTGTAACACCTGGAAAATTACCTATATGCTGATTGGAGCCTGTTAATACATTAAAAAGGGTTGTTTTTCCACAATTCTGGTTGCCTACAAGTGCAAATGTCAGCTTTTCATCATCTGGAAGAGGATTTTCATTTTCCTTATCGTGATACCTGCCTCCTTCACCAAATCCCGGATGTTCCTTTACTATACTATTCATTTTAACATTTTCCACAGCTTTATTATCAATACAATAAGGCTCACTTACCTCTATCTGTTCTGCATCTGAAAGTCTTATGGTAAGCTCATAGCTATGAATTCTTAATTCAACAGGGTCACCCATAGGAGCATATTTTATAACTGTAACTTCTGCACCCTGAATAAGTCCCATATCCAGAAAATGTTGTCTTAATGCACCATCTCCACCTACTTTTAATATTGTAGCACTTTTACCTGCTGGCAAATCTTTTATTGTCACAATCGTACCTCCTGTTATATATTCGAAATGTATCTTATTCGGCTAAATATTATCTTTAACTTGTTAAATTTGTATTATCCTGCCTGCTTATTACGTCACTTCTATGTGTAATTCCTGTTATTCTGTCATATAGCATATTTCTTGTGCTGCTAAACAGACACAATAATAAATCAAATGCCATATATATTGTAATTAAAATACATATCACACATCCTGCTGTAACTGCCCATAATTTTACCCCTTCAAGTTCAATCGCCATACGATAAAAGTTATACGCATATAGTAATGAGGGTACACTTATTGTATATATTATAAAATATCTTATAAACAGCTTATACATTTTTATATGTGGAACTTTATTAATAACCATATCTTTGCAGTCTATAAGACGTATATTAACCAGTGACTTGCCTATTGTCCGCCCTCTTGTAAGCTTTGTCGTAAGTGTGAACACAATAACGATATACAGCGATAAAATAACTACATATCTCACATCATATACCGAACCCAGCACCATTTTCCTGGTAATTATATGCTCGTGCCAAAGCAACAGCATAGCCGCCAGCACTGGAATCATTATAATTACCATATCAATTATCCACGCAACACCTCTCCTGAATTCAGATACAATCTGCCCTCTCTTATATGCAGCCTCATCAAGTCTATCCCTTTTCGGAAGCATAAACACTATAAGCGGTGTGCATACATAACCTAATACTCCACCTAATGTATTACATATAAGGTCATCAACCTCAAAATACCTATATGGATATCTGTATATTCCATACAGTCCTGAAATCTGTGTCAATTCAAAGAACAGGCTGTACCCAAATGAAAATATAAGCACCTGCCACCAGGGTCTTTTAAAATAATATCTAAGATATACTCCAAACGGAAATAACAGCAGTATATTAAATGCAACCTGCCAGAAATCAAAACATTTAAACAGGTTAACATATGTAGATGGCTGTGACAAAGTGACATTAGCTGTAGTTATAATTCTCCTTATTGCATCAAACGGAACAAGCAGGACACTCGCAGTATCCGGTGTAACTGAGCTTCTTGGAGGAAGTGGAAGCACAGTCATAAAATATGATGTAAGCATATAGAATATAAATGTATATACAATCCCCGTTCTAAGTATAAGGATTGAACCGTATTTGTGATACTCATATAATATGTAAGGTATTGTAAATATTACAGCAAGTATAGGAAACACATAGCAGGCTGATATTATTGGTTTTAAATATACTTCCATTAACTGACTCCTTGTTATCTTATTAAATATGCTTTAGTAATTATCAAATATCCGAATAAGTTTAACACGCATATTGGCTCTTATCAATATTTTTTATCAATAACCGGTGTAAAGTGAAATTTATAAAAATTTGTTGTAAATTAGATAATTCACAGTTGACAGTATCTCTATGCAATGAGAGAATACTAACTGAAACAGAATTATAATCACAACATATTATTAATTCTAAGAATAAAACAAAGTGAACGGATATAAGAATTTTACAGATTTTTAATACATATATTTATGATACAATATCCGTATCCGATTGGAGGAATAATGTTAGAAATTTTAAAAGCGATACTTTTTGGTATTGTCGAAGGTATCACTGAATGGCTTCCTATAAGTAGCACAGGACATATGATACTTTTAAATGAAATTATGCCATTAAAAGTATCTGATGCATTCTATAGTATGTTTGAGGTAGTTATCCAGCTTGGTGCTATTATGGCAGTTGTTATACTATTCTGGAACAAGTTATGGCCATTTGGAAAGAACAATAATAAAGAACCACTCTCATCTAAGGGTGCAGGTGCTTATATCAAGTGTGATATATTCAAGCTCTGGTTTCACATTCTTGTTTCGTGCATACCTGCCGCAATTATTGGCGTATTATTTGATGAAAAGCTTGAAGAACTCTTCTATAACTACACAACTGTAGCCATTATGCTTATAATCTTTGGTATTGCATTTATTATTGTAGAAACTATGCACCACGGCAAGAAAGCCAAGGTCAGAACTATTGAAGGCATTGATTACAAACTTGCTGCATATATAGGTCTTTTCCAGCTTATCGCTGCTATATTCCCTGGAACATCACGTTCAGGTGCAACTATTGTCGGTGCTTTAATTCTTGGTGTTTCAAGAACTGTTGCCGCTGAGTATACATTTTTCCTTGCAGTACCCGTTATGTTCGGAGCAAGCCTTCTTAAGGGTGTTAAGTTCCTTCTTCATAACTCAATGACTTCACAGGAAGGAATAATTCTCCTTGTTGGTATGCTTGTAGCTTTCGTTGTATCTCTTTTCGTTATCAGATTTCTTATGGGATATATTAAGAAACACGATTTCAAGGTGTTCGGCTGGTACAGAATTGTACTTGGTATAATCGTGCTGATATGCGGATTTGTAGGCGTTATTGGTTAATCAGACGCTTATAATACTTATTATATAATTTCAATTAATAAAATCTGGATTTTATGATTAACTCACATAACGGTATGTTAATCGTAAAACCCAGATTTTTTTATTCACAGTCCTATATTATATCTATACTTTTTTAACATATTACTTCTTTAATCTTCATATTCACCCTGTAAATATACCATATCTTGTATAAAGAATATAAAGCACGATTATCTGAATAACAAGTATAACTGGTACACCCAGTGTGAATTTAATATGCCTTGTCTTATGTCTTATTGTATACATAGCAAGTAGTGCCGCTGGAGAACCACCTATAATTGCTAAGAATATAAGCGTCTTTTCAGGTATTCTCCAAAGATGATGTACTGCTTTATATTTATCCAGTGCATATATAACAAATGTTATTATATTGATTAAAATAAGCCATTCTATAAATGTATCTCTCATAGCTTAAGATGCTTCTGCCTCCTCAAACTGTGAGTTATAAAGGTCAGCATAGAAACCACCCTTAGCAAGTAATTCTTCGTGATTGCCCTGCTCTACGATATCTCCTTCTTTCATAACAAGTATAATATCAGCATCCTTTATAGTTGATAATCTGTGGGCAATTACGAAGCTCGTTCTGCCCTTCATAAGATTATCCATAGCATTCTGTATCTGAATCTCTGTTCTTGTATCTACAGAACTTGTCGCCTCATCAAGGATAAGGATTGGGTTGTCAGCAAGAATAGCTCTTGCAATAGTAAGAAGCTGCTTCTGTCCCTGTGACACATTACTTGCATCCTCATTAAGTTCCATATTATATCCACCCGGAAGAGTCTCTATAAAATGATGTGCGTGTGCTGCCTTAGCCGCAGCGATTACTTCTTCATCAGTAGCATCAAGCTTTCCATATCTGATATTTTCCATAATAGTATCTTTATAAAGCCATGTATCCTGAAGAACCATTCCAAATGCATCTCTTAATTCACGTCTGTTAAAGTCCTTGATATTATGTCCGTCAATAAGGATTTCTCCTGAATTAACATCATAAAATCTCATAAGAAGCTTAACCATTGTAGTCTTACCTGCACCAGTTGGACCAACGATAGCAACCTTCTGTCCTGGCTTAACATTGGCACAGAAATCCTTAATAATAATCTGGTCTTCCTTATATCCGAACTTAACGTGCTTAAACTCAACTTCACCTCTGATATTATCTGTAGGTACTGGATTGGCAGCTATCTGTTCTTCTTCCTCTTCTTCAAGGAATTCAAATACTCTCTCAGAAGCTGCTGCCATAGACTGTACCTGATTAATAACCTGTGCAATCTGTGTTATTGGCTGTGTGAAGTTCTTAACATACTGTATAAATGCCTGAATATCACCAATTGTGATAACTCCATTGATAGCAAGCATACCACCTGAAAGTGCAACACCTGCATAACCAAGGTTACCAACAAACATCATAATAGGCTGCATCATTCCTGAGAAGAACTGTGACTTCCAGGCTGATGAATATAATACAGCATTAGTCTTGTCAAATGTATCCACCATATCCTTCTCTTTATTGAACGACTTAACAACCATATGTCCGCCATATGTTTCTTCTATCTGTCCATTAATATGTCCAAGATATTCCTGCTGTGTCTTAAAGTAACTCTGTGACTTCTTAACAACAAATGATACAAGACCAACGGATATTGGAAGAATAACTATCGCAATAATTGTCATAAGTGGTGAAATGCTTAACATCATTACAAGAACACCTATCATTGTAGCAACTGATGTAATAATTGTTGTTATACTCTGGTTAAGACCCATTCCTAATGTATCAACATCGTTAGTTATTCTTGAAAGAACTTCTCCGTATGTCCTGCTCTCAAAATACTTCATAGGCATACGGTTAATCTTCTCTGATATCTCTTTACGAAGTCTGTAGCACACCTTCTGTGAAACACCTGTCATTATCCAGCCCTGAATAAAGCTGAATATTGCACTGCACGCATACAGACAGAGTACAATTATAAGAATTCTTCCAATATATGAGAAATCAATTCCACCAGTTCCTGTAATCTTTTTCATAAGGCCTTCTGAAAGACCTGTTGTTGCCTTACCTAATACCTTAGGTCCTATTACTGTAAATACTGTAGAAGCCGCCGCCATAATCATAACTGCCAATATAGCAATCTTATATCTGCCAATATACTGCATAAGCTTGCTTATTGAGCCTTTAAAATTCTTGGCTTTTTCTGCAGGAGCCATACCGCCTCCTGGACCTCTTCGTCTTGGAGTCTGCTTATATGAGTTATTATCTGCCATAATTATGCTTCCTCCTTTCCGTCAATTCCCAGTTCCTTAGCTGACATCTGAGATTTGGCTATCTGCTGGTATACCTCACAATTCTTCAGAAGTTCCTCGTGAGTACCCTTTCCTACTATCTTACCTTCATCCATAACTAAAATCTGGTCCGCGTGAAGTATTGTGCTTATTCTCTGTGCAACTATGATAACTGTACTGTCTGTAACCTTAGAAGCAAGTGCCTTTCTAAGTGCCGCATCTGTCTTTAAATCGAGTGCTGAAAAGCTGTCATCAAATATAAATATCTTAGGATTCTTAGCAATAGCCCTTGCAATTGAAAGTCTTTGCTTCTGTCCACCAGATACATTAGTTCCACCCTGTGCGATTGGACTTTCATATTTTGCTGACTTAGTTTCAATAAATTCAGTTGCCTGTGCAATCTCAGCTGCTTCCTTTACTATATCCATGGAAGCCTCTGGTGCACCGAATTTGATATTAGACTCAATAGTACCTGAGAATAATATTCCCTTCTGTGGTACATAACCAAGTTCATCTCTTAATTCCTTCATTGAGATATTCTTGATATTCTCACCATCAAGAGTTATTGAACCTTCTGTTGCATCATAAAGTCTTGGAATAAGATTAACAAGTGTAGACTTTCCACATCCTGTACTTCCTATAATAGCTGTTGTCTTCCCCGGTTCAGCCACAAAATTGATATCTTCAAGAGCATTTTCATTAGCACCCGGATACTTAAAGTTAACGTGGTCAAATACTAAAAGTCCTTTAGGATTGCTTATACTCTTAGGTGACTCTGCATCTGTTATTGATGACTTTGTATTAATAACTTCATCTATACGGTCTGCTGCTACAATCGCTCTTGGAAGCATAATTGACAACATTGTAAGCATAAGGAATGACATTACAATCTGCATAGCATATGTAATAAATGCTGTCATTGAACCTACCTGCATAACACCGCTGTCAATTCTGTGAGCTCCTACCCATACAATACCTACTGAGAGACAGTTCATTATAAGCATCATAACCGGCATCATAAATGTCATTACCCTGTTAGTAAAAAGCATTGTCTTTGTAAGCTCTTTATTAGCCTTATCAAATCTTTCTTCTTCCTTCTTCTCTCTACCGAATGCACGGATAACAGAAAGACCTGTAAGTATCTCTCTTGATACAAGATTGACATTATCAACAAGCTTCTGCATAAGCTTGAACTTAGGCATTGCAACTGCCATAAGTAAAAGTACAAAGCCAATAATTACAAGAACTGCAAGGGCTATTACCCATTCCATTCCAGCACCTGTTGACATTACCTTTATAACTCCACCGATACCAATAATAGGTGCATAAAGAACCATTCTTAATATAAGAACACATACGAGCTGTATCTGCTGTACATCATTAGTTGTACGTGTGATAAGTGAAGCTGTTGAGAACTTATCAAGCTCTGCATTAGAAAAGCTCATTACATTCTTATATACTTTTCCTCTTAAATCACGTCCAACTCCAGCACCAACCCTTGATGCAAAGAATGCAACACATACAGTACATACCGCAATAAGAAGTGCCATTCCTACCATCTTAGCACCAGATATCCAAAGGTATCTTTTCTGTATGGCCTTCATATCCATTCCAGCCTTTGCATCCATTGACTTAGCGTAAGCCTTTCCCATTGAAGATATAAGGGTTGAACCCATTGTATCAAATGTTGACTGGAATTCATCTCTCATAGATATAAACGTATCTTTAGACATTGCACCATTATCATACATTGCCTTGAATATAATTCTCATATCTACACATTCTGTTGGAACTTCATTACCATCAGCATCTTCAATATCCTTAGTAAATGTTTCAAGTTCCACACCCATTCTCTTTCCAAGGTCTGCAACTGAAACATTCTCAAGTTCAGATACATCAACGCCCATCTGTGCCGCCATCTGCTGTTTGAACTGTGTGACTGTAACTGATGACATCTGATTATTAATAATCAGTGCCATAGCAAGTGTATCATCATATTCATCTAACCTTTTATCATTATTTTCTGTACGGACATATAAGTCATCCTGTTCCTCAAAACATTTCTCCCATATGCTTATCTCTTCGTCCGTCATAAACATCTTCGCTATATCATATTCATCTTTAGTAATCTTCTCTGGAATACTATGTCCTATACCACCATTCTGGATACCAACATCAATAATATTCGATGTGTACTGTGGAAGTGCAAGATCACAATTCGCCTGCAACACAAGTAACAACAGAATAATTATTATTGATTTCCAGTATGGGGCAATACTTTTCAATATTCTGCTCATAATTCTTCCTTTCTATTAAACTCTTCATAAACTATATCTCTTCAAATCAGGCAATAACATAAAGTAGTCTGCCACGATATTTTCTTATTTTATCATTATTGAGAAAATATGTAAATTAAGGAAATAAGAAGCATTTATTAATACTTTATAAACATTGTATACAATTTTATCCAATCTATGTATTGCCCTGTATTATCAAGTATGATATTATACGCGTGAGCGTTATTCGGATGAAAATGTATCAGCTGCCAGTAATTATTATCACCTGTAATCATTGGTATTTATAGTTTATAATTATTGGATTATTTATTTAATTATTTCAAGGAAGTTTTTTAATGGTAGAAGAAAGAATTGATGTGCGACCTCAATTGGCGTGTAACAAGATTTTATTCTGAACTTTTGCTTTTAAATATGCTAAATTAATATTCTGATTTCATTTTGATTGATATACAATATAGTATATCAATTTATACCAGTCTGTATATCTACATCATTTATGTACTTACACTAATATGAGATATTTTTGGTATCTGTATACACTTATTCGTGTTTATCCCATCTGTCATAACGCTACAATTAAAAATGTCTGAAAGACAGGATTGCCGTTTTATCAGACGAAAAGGAGATTTTATGAATAACAACCAGACAAGTGCAGTTAATAATACTGCCAACAAAACTTTTACAACCAAATATATGGTTGAACTTGCCGCTATGATAGCAATTATTATCATTATGGCTTTTACACCACTTGGATACATTAAACTTCCAGGTCTTACTATCACATTTTTGACAATTCCAGTAGCTGTTGGTGCTATAATTCTTGGTCCTGTTGGTGGACTTATATGTGGTCTTACTTTCGGACTTACAAGCCTCTATCAGGCAGTAACTGGCGGCTCTGTATTTACATTTGCATTATTTAATATCAGCCCTGTATTCACTATTATTCTTACAGTTGTTCCAAGAACACTTGAGGGACTTCTTACAGGACTTATATTCAAGGGACTTCATAATATCCGCAGTGTACAGAAGGTATCTTACTACATCGCAAGCCTTGCCTGCCCACTTCTTAACACACTGCTCTTTATGAGTACACTTGTTGCACTTTTCTATAGAACTGATTTTATTCAGACTTATGTAACTAAATTCGCTGCAAGCAATCCATTTACTTTCGTTATCGCATTTGTCGGAACACAGGGTGCAATTGAAGCTGTTGTATGCTTTGTTGTCGCAAGTATTCTTTCAAGAACACTTTATGCTGTACTTGTAAAAAATGCTTAAAACTATATAAACCAAGGGAGTTATAGGAATAATATTCCTATAACTCCCTTATTACATATGTATTCTTTCCATTAATCTTAGCATCATACATTGCATTATCTGCTTCTTTTAACAGCTTGGCATAATCAAAGCTTCCACCTATCGCAGTTACAATACCTATACTACAAGGAACAGACATATTCTTTAGCAAATCGCCTCTTTTATAGCCCTTGTTAAGAATATCATAGACCTTCTTTACTTTCCTATCAAGTTCCTCTTTACTTATATCCCCTTCATAACCAAATACAAATTCATCTCCACCATTTCGTCCAACTTCACCTTTAAAATTATCCTTTAATGTATTGGCAACAAATTTGATTACATTATCGCCTTCCTGATGTCCATAATTAGTATTGTAATCTTTAAAATCATCAATATCAAGAAATCCAACACTTATACGCACTTTTTTATCAGTTGCACTCTGAACCATAGCAAGCATTTTCTGCTCAATCGCTTTTTTATTATTAATTCCAGTAAGTGGATCACGCTCAGCAAGTTCTCTTAAATGTCTTTGCCTTTCCTTTTCCTGAATATTCTCATCTTCTATATGTGTGAGAAGTCCATTAATTTCATCGGAAAGCTGGTTCATCTCAACACTATTTGATTTAGGCAGTCTCTTTGAATAATCCTGTGTAGCCTTGATATCATTAAACACATTCATTATCTGTTCTATTGGTGCTAATACATTCTTTGTAATAAATATCTGCACAATAAATATAGCAAGGACAAAGAATACAAACGCAAGACATAACATAACTGTGTATGACCTGCCTGTCTGCCTCTGTGCACTCAGATTCTCAGTAAGTCTCATTCCCCAATTAGTGTTATCAACATCAGAATAATAAGTTACATAACTATCACCCCTGTATTTATAATATATTTTACCAACCGGGTTACTGTTATGGTCAACCTCATCCCAGGCTTTCTGGAAACTGTTACGTTCAGAGCTGTCAGTCACAAAATGTGAAAGACTTTTCTTCTGTTTTGTATCACCTGCCTCATAACTTTCACTTGAGGCTACTACCCTGAAATCCTTGTCCAATATAGATATACTTGCAACAAACACTCCATATTTCTTTCGTTCCTTCAACACATTGTTAATATACTCTAAATCAACTTTACCTGCATCATAAGGACTTGGCTCTCCTACACTTTCTTTGATTGCCGCCTGTGTCATAGCATAATTAGCAACCATCTCCATTTCGGACTTCCTGTCCTCACAGAAATTCTTAATATTAATTCTCTGATTCTCACTCACCGTCGCAAGATTGCACTCTGTCATATCGTCAATCTTCCTATTCGTCTGGTAAATTGAAAATCCACCAAAAATGCTTAGTGGAAGCAGGATAAACAAAAGTAATATTCCTAATATTCTGTTCTTTAATTTCATCATCATTGGTATCACCCCTTAACACTGGTTAATAACCAGACAGACATATTATCATTACTTTCAATATACCCTTGACAGATGATAAAATCAATTAATTTGTTATTTTTCAAGCTCACGGGAAAGATTTACCATCTCAATAGCACCCTCTGCACATTCAAATCCCTTATTACCTGCCTTTGTTCCTGCTCTCTCAATTGCCTGTTCAATTGTATCTGTAGTAAGCACTCCGAACATCACTGGAATATCTGTATTAAGTGATACATTAGCTATTCCTTTAGAAACCTCCGCACAAACATAATCATAATGGCTTGTAGCTCCTCTTATAACTGCACCAAGACATATCACTGCATCATATTTTCCGCTCTTTGCCATTTTAGAAGCAATAAGTGGTATTTCAAATGCACCAGGAACCCACGCAAGGTCTATATTGTCATCGCTTACTCCGTGTCTTATAAGTCCGTCCTGTGCACCTGCAACCAGCTTTGATACAATAAATTCATTAAATCTTGCCGCTACAATACCTACTCTTGTTCCATTGTCTACTAATTTTCCTTCTAATACTCTCATAACTATTAATCTCCTCGTCTTTTTAATTTAATTTCATTACAATTTTCATAGATCATCAATACTGCTATATGTCGGATTTTTTCAACTTTCAATCCTATGAAATCTATAACATATGACCCATTCTTATCTTCTTAGTGTTAAGATAAAATCCATCATAAGCTGTCTTTTCCATTTTAATTGGAATTCTTTTACTTATCTTCATTCCAAAATCAGATAACTGGTATACCTTATCCGGATTGTTGGTAAGCAGACGTAATGTCTTAGCACCCAGATCCTTTAATATCTGTGCTCCAATGTAGTATTCTCTCATATCTCCTGGAAATCCAAGGGCAAGATTAGCATCAAGCGTATCCATTCCTTCGTCCTGAAGTGCATATGCCTTAAGCTTATTAACAAGACCTATGCCTCTGCCTTCCTGCCGCATATATAGCAGTATTCCTCTGCCTTCCTCATTAATCTGTGTCATAGCCGCCGCAAACTGCTGTCCGCAGTCACATTTTAATGAACCAAAAGCATCACCTGTAAGACACTCTGAATGAACCCTGCACAAAAGGTCTTCTCCATTACCAACATCACCTTTTACTAAAGCAACGTGATGTTCTCCATTTAATTTATTAATGTAACAATGTGCGACAAATTCTCCATATTTTGTAGGCATTTTAGTTACTGCCACACACTCTACAAGCTTTTCGTTGCATTTTCTGTATTCCTGAATTGCCTTTATTGTTATGAATTTTAAATTCCATTTTCTGGCAAGTTCAATGAGGTCGTTCTTTCTCATCATTGTGCCATCATCTTTCATAATCTCACAGCATAAGCCACATTCTTTAAGTCCTGCAATCCTCATCAAATCAACTGTTGCTTCTGTGTGTCCGTTTCTTTCAAGAACTCCATTCTTCCTTGCAATAAGTGGAAAATTGTGTCCCGGTCTTCTAAAGTCCTCCGGCTTGGCATCATCACTTACTACCATTCTTGTTGTATAGGCTCTTTCTTTTGCAGATATTCCTGTAGTTGTATCAACATGGTCTATTGATACTGTAAATGCTGTTTCGTGGTTATCTGTATTGTCTGCTACCATATGTGGGAAATATAGCTTTTTGCTTATCTCCTCACTCATTGGCATACATATAAGACCTTTTCCATATGTTGCCATAAAATTAACATTTTCTGTTGTTGCAAACTCAGCGGCACATATGAAATCACCTTCATTCTCCCTGTCCTCATCATCTGTAACAAGTATAATCTTACCTGCTTTCAAATCTTCAACTGCCTCTTCTACTGTGTTAAACTCAAACATATATCCTCCTTTTTAAAATCCATATTTACCAAGAAACTCTCTTGTTATCCCTGATGTATTCTGTCTTTGTGATGACTGTGCTTTTACTGACACATCCTGCCTTGTGGATATCTCGCCCAGTCCATCCGCTGTTACATCAAGACTTTCGCCTGTCTGTAACAATCTTTTTATGTATTTCCCTACAATATCATTCTCAAGATTGACACAATCGTTGATTCTACGCTGTGATAATGTTGTCACCTGCCTTGTATGGGGAATTACAGATACTTTAAAACTATCATCATTAACCCCTGCTACAGTAAGGCTTATTCCATCAATTGTTATTGAACCTTTTGGAACTATTAACTGCATAATCTCTTTACCTGCATTAATTGTGTACCAGACAGCGTTATCATCCTTGCTTATCTTTGTTATTCTGCCAACACCATCTATATGTCCACTTACTATATGTCCGCCAAATCTGCCATTAGCTGGCATTGCTCTTTCAAGATTAACAGCCATTCCTGCCCGCAGATTTCCAAGTGATGACTTATTAATAGTTTCGTGCATAACATCTGCACTGAACTGTTTACTGCCAATTGACGTTACTGTCAGGCACACGCCACTAACTGCTATACTGTCACCTATATTGGTTCCCCCAAGAATATCTGATGCACTTATAGTTATAATCTGAGAAAATGCGTGTCTTTGAACAGATACTATATGTCCGATTTCTTCAACAATTCCTGTAAACAATTATATACACCTCACTTTCCCCTCAATTAATATATCCTTTCCCAATCTTGTAACCGTATAATCATCAAGCTCATATGCTTTATCGGGAGTATCAACACCAATTCCACCTACTGGTGAAAGAGCATTTACACCACCCAATACTTTAGGTGCTATATAAGCCTGTATTCTGTCTACCATACCACTTGCCAGAACACTCCAGTTAAGTGTCGCTCCACCCTCGCACACAATACTGTCTATGCCAAGCTGTCCTAGTTTTATTATCAGTTCTTTTATATCTATATGAGAATTATTATCATTATCATTTTTATTGACATATATAAGTTTACAGCCTGCCTCAGTGTATTTCCTGCACTTATCATCGTCTTTGCAGCTTGTAGCTATATATGTTGTGTACAGCTTCGCACTCCGTACAATATTGCAATCAAGCGGTGTCCTGAGATTAGTATCACATATTACTCTTGCCGGCTGGTTGATATTAACAATATCTTTACTGCGGCACGTCAACATAGGATTGTCCTTTATAACAGTTTCAACACCAACCATTACGGCTGAATATCTATGCCTGTCCATATGAACTTTATTTCTTGCTGTTTCCCCTGTTATCCACTGTGACAATCCTGTATGCGTTGCAATCTTTCCGTCCAGGGACTGTGCATACTTTAATATCACATATGGCTTTTTTTCTTTTATGTAATTAAAAAATACATAATTAAGGCTTTTACATTCCTCACTACACACAAGCTTGTCATCAACAGTTATGTTATGTTCTCTTAAAATATCCACGCCTTTCCCTGCAACTAATGGGTTAGGGTCATAAGAACCTATCACCACTCTTTTTATTCCCGCCTCAATAATTGCATTAACACAGGGTGGCTGTTTACCATAATGACAGCATGGCTCAAGTGTCACATATATCGTTGCACCACTCACATCCTCATTTGCACTGGCAAGTGCTTCTCTCTCTGCGTGAAGTCCACCATATTTCTTATGGTACCCTTCTCCTATTATCCTGCCGCCTTTAACAATAACTGCACCGACAAGCGGATTAGGATTAGTCCAGCCTGTTCCTTTCTTAGCCAGCTCAACAGCCCTTAGCATATATTCTTCATCTGTCATTGCCATAATATTACCCGCCTTCTTTCTCTAATAAATGTATATAATGGGCTTTTCATTCTTAAAATATCAATAAAAAAGCCCTGAGAATAATCTTCCCAGGGCTTAAATAACTATATAATACATATTCTGCAAATATCAATAGCTAATACAGTTATAATAGCTTAATAATATTATTATCATAATACATTATCTTAATATATGCTTAACAACGATTATCTAATTAAATATATCAACTTTACTTCTTCCATCCAGACTGTAACTGTCGGCACTGGAATTCCACCAGTTCGTGCATAATGCTCGCGGGCTTTACCGCCGGTAGGGAATGACACCCTGCCCTGAAGTATTATTTAATTCTTTTATAAAATAGCACAATAGAACTAATAATTCAATAGTCTTTTGAACATTAATTTACAACATTTAATTTATAACATTAATTTTACAGCTTATATTTTATAATTTAAAATCTCTGCTGTCTAACACAATAGTGAATGGTCCGTCATTTTCAAGACTCACTTTCATATCCGCACCGAATTCACCCGTTTCTACCTTCGCAACTCTTTCCCTGCACAGTACTACGAATTTCTCGTATAACTCATTGGCAAGATCTGGCTCACAGGCGTGTACAAAGCTTGGTCTGTTGCCTTTCCTGCAATCTGCATATAATGTGAACTGGCTTACAATAAGCATTTCTCCACCTACATCATTAATTGAGAGATTAGTCTTTCCATTCTCATCTGCGAATATTCTCATTTTGCATATTTTATCAGCAAATGGCACAAGCATATCCTCTGTGTCACCTTCGCCTGCACCAAACAGTATAAGATAGCCTTTGCCTATACTTCCTATGACATTACCATCAACTTTTACACTTGCTGAATTAACTCTTTGTATAACGAATTTCATTATATTTCTCCATTTTAACAGTACTTAACCGTATTTCTAAAATATTATTTCTATATTTGCTAAACATCCGCTTAACTATACGATCTGTACTATTTAACTCTGTACTTTCTCTTATCCGCTAACATTTCCTTTATTACCACTGGATGGAATAATAATAACATTGGAAATAATTCAAGTCGTCCTGCAAGCATATCAAATATGATAACTATCTTACTTAATATGCCAAAATGTCCAAAGTTCTGTGTTGGACCTGCAAGTTCAAGACCTGGTCCAATGTTATTAATTGTAGCCGCTACCGCTGTAAAGTTAGTTGTCAGATCTTTTCCTTCTAATGAAACAAGGAATACTGATACAACAAATGTTAATATAAATGTTATCATATACACATTTACAGAACGTATAACCTCGTGTTCAACCGGTTTTCCTTCAACCTTAATCTTCTTTACGCTTCTAGGGTGGATATAAGAGTTAAGCTCTTTAATAATTGTCTTAATAAGTATTACAAATCTTGAAACCTTTATACCACCGCCTGTACTTCCCGCACATGCACCAACAAACATAAGCAATACAAGTATTGTTTTTGATGTCTGTGGCCACAAGTTAAAGTCTGTCGTTGAAAATCCTGTTGTCGTTATAATTGAACCAACCTGAAATGCCGACTTGGTAATTGCATCCCATACACCAGAACACATAGAATAAATATTAATTGTGATAGCTGTAATTGCTGCTAATATTATTCCAAAATATACCCTTACTTCTTCCATACTAAGTGCTTTCTTAATACTTCCAAAGAACAGCAGATAGTAAGCATTAAAGTTCACACCAAACAGTATCATAAATATCGTGACAATCCACTGTATAGCCACAGAATAACTGCCCATACTGTCATTTTTAATACCAAAACCACCTGTACCAGCTGTTGCAAATGATGTATTAACCGCATCAAACACCGGCATCTTAGCCATAACAAGTATTATAAATTCCAGTAATGTAAGTCCAAAATATATAATATAAAGTATTCTTGCTGTATGTCTTACCTTCGGTACAAGCTTACCAACTGATGGTCCCGGACTTTCTGCCCTCATAAGATTAATATTAGAACCACCACTGAGTGGCACAATCGCAATAATAAATACAAGAACACCCATACCACCTATCCAGTGTGTAAAGCTTCTCCAAATAATACTGCAATGTGACAGGCTCTCAACATCACTTAATATACTAGCACCAGTCGTTGTAAAACCTGAAACTGTTTCAAATAAAGCATCAATAAACGATGGAATCTCTCCAGTTATCATAAATGGAAATGAACCTACAATTCCCATAAGTATCCAGCTTAAAGATGTCGCTATACAGCCCTCTTTAAGATATATAATATAATCTTTAGGCTTCCTTATTGTCAGAAGCATACCTGCAATAAGACTTAATACTGCTACAATTACATACGCAATTCCCTGACTTTCGTGATATATAAGTGCAACAAGACAAGGAAGTGCCATAAGCACTCCCTCTGTTTTAAGTATGCAACCCAGAATGTATATAATCATTGTTCTATTCATATCTATTTTACCTGCTTACACCTATCTTACAATATCATCAATACCTGTAAATCCTGTATTCTTAGTTACTATCATTACTGTATCGCCGTCTTCAATCTCATCATTACCTGTAGGAATGATAATATGTCCATTGTGGTTGATAAATGAGATAAGGACATCTTTCTTTAACTTCAGATCCTTAATAGGTACTCCAGATACCTTTGAATTCTCCTCAACAATGAATTCAATTGCCTCAACCCTTGAATCAAACATATGATAAAGAGTCTCTATATTACTGCCCATTGAATTCTTCTTGGCTCTTACATATGCAATAATTGCTTCTGATGTAATATATTTAGGATATACAAGGCTTCCAAGATCAAGATTATTAATAACCTGCTTATAATTAACCCTGTTAATCTTAGTTACAACCTTAGCCTTTGATACCTGCTTTGCATAAAGTGTCAGCATAATATTTTCTTCATCTATTCCTGTAAGTGGAATGAATGACTGAACTGTTTCTATACCTTCTTCCTTCAATATATCCGGGTCTGTGCCGTCACCATTAATAATTATAGCTTTAGGAAGCTTAACACTTAAGCTTTCACAGTTCTCTTTTTCCTTTTCAATAATCTTTACTGAGATGCCCATATTAAGAAGTTCTTTAGCAAGATAATATGCTGCCTTGCTTGCACCTATAATCATAGTATCCTTAACCTGCCTGGTTGCTAAGCCTATCTGCTTAAGAAAATCTCTTGCAATATGACGTTCTGAAACAAATGAAACTACATCGCCTGACTGAAGCACGAAATCACCGTTAGGCATATATACTTCTCCGTTTCTTTCAACTGCGCATATAAGAATATCATTAGTAATATTCTTACCAAGATAAGCTAAGCTAAGCCCATTCAGAAGATTACCCTCTGGTACTTTGAATTTGACAAGCTCTGCCTGTCCATGTGCAAATGAATTAACCTCAAGTGCAGTTGGAAGATATAATATACGTGCAACCTCTCTTGCCGCTTCAAGCTCAGGATTTATTATAAGGGCAAGACCTAACTGCTCTCTTAAATAGCCTGTTTCCTCACTGTAATCCGGTGTACGGACTCTTGCTATTGCTGCACATTTGCCAACTCTCTTGGCTACTGTACAACATAAAAGGTTAAGCTCGTCCGAATCTGTAACCGCAATAATAAGATCTGTTTCTTCAATACCAGCTTCCATCTGTGTTGAATAGCTTGCTCCGTTACCCACAAGTCCCATAACATCATAGGTATTGGTAATATCCTGTATCTTCTCTGCTTTCTTATCTATAACAGTTATATCATGTCCTTCTTTACTTAACTGGTCAACAAGGTTCGCACCTACCTTGCCACAGCCTACTATTATGATTTTTAAGCCATTTTCCTTCTTACCTAATCCAAACATAATATCTCCATTCGTGCCTTTTCAAAGTACGCCCATCATGGCTAAGCACTTATCTCCATTCTCTAATTATAAAGCCTTCTTTATTGCCTCAAAGAGGTCATCATATTCTTCAAATGCTTCAAGCTGTGGATAATCTGCCTTAATCTGGTCAGTTGTTCTGAATAGGAAACCTGCCTTACTAGCCTGAATCATACCTAAATCGTTGTGGCTGTCACCACTGGCAATTGTTTCAAAGCCAACAGACTGAAGTGCTTTAACTGTTGAAAGCTTAGACTGTTCACAACGCATTTTAAAGCCTGTAATTGTTCCGTCCTTAGCTACTTCAAGAGTATTACAGAATATAGTCGGCCAGCCGAGCTTCTTCATAAGAGGTGCTGCAAACTGTGTAAATGTATCACTAATAATAATAACCTGTGTTGTTTCTCTTAACTTATCAAGGAATTCCTTAGCTCCTGGAAGTGGATCTATCTTTGCAATAGTTTCCTGTATCTCTTTAAGTCCAAGACCGTGTTTCTTAAGAATTCCAAGTCTCCAGTTCATAAGCTTGTCATAATCTGGTTCGTCTCTTGTTGTTCTTGTAAGCTCTGGAATACCGCTTTCCTTTGCAAATGCAATCCAGATTTCTGGAACTAATACTCCTTCAAGATCTAAACATACTATATTCATACTCATATTTGCCCTCATTTCCGTGTAGTATACACATTTTCTAAATAATATCAAGATTGGATTATAACACAATAATCTTAATTGGTGAACACCTTTTAACATATAAGCTTACAATATAAGCTTTATTGGGCTAGTTTTGCTATAAGCTCAAGATTGTCCGGTATATGTATGTGCTGTGGACAATTCTTCTCACATCTGTGACATTTAATGCAGTCTGAAGCCTTTCCCTTATTATATATAAGCCTCTGATAATACATATTGGAAAAATTGTCATTAATGCAATAATTATTATAAAGTGCAAACAGTCCTGGAATATTAATATTCTTAGGACATACCTCCATACAATATCCACAGGAAGTACAAGGAATTGCTGTTCTTTTGTTAATTATTGCTACAACCTCTTTAAGAAGCTCCTTTTCCTTATCGTTAAGCGGCTGAGGTCTTGCCATAATCTTAGTATTGTCAAGCACCTGCTCACAATTGCTCATTCCACTAAGCACCATAAACACACCATCAAGATTAGCTGCAAACCTTAAAGCATACGAAGCTGGCGAGGCTTCCTTGTTATATTCCCTTAAAATATTCTCTGCTTCCTTTGGAAGATTCGCCAGTGTCCCGCCCTTAACAGGCTCCATTACAGCTATTGGCTTATTATGCCTTCTTGCTGTTTCATAACATAACCTTGACTGGATAATATCATTTTCCCAATCAAGATAATTAATCTGAAGCTGAACAAAATCAACTTCCGGGTGATTGGTTAATATCATATCAAGGAACTGTGCATCATCGTGAAATGAGAATCCGAAATTCTTAATCTTACCCTCGGCTTTCATCTTCTTAGCGAATTCAAATCCACCACACTTGTCCGTATTATAATATCTGTCCCTGCCCATATTGTGCATAAGGTAGTAATCAAAATATCCAACGCCTGTCTTTTCAAGCTGTTTATTAAAATATAACGGATACTCCTCACCTGATTTTATAAGCACTGTAGGCATTTTATCGGCAAATACATACTTGTCCCTGTCATATCTGTCAACCAAAGCTTCCTTTAACGCTGTTTCTGACATCTGGTCGTGATACGGAAATGCAGTATCAAAATATGTAAATCCTGCTTCCATATATATATCAACCATACGCTTTAACTCGTCCATATCAATTGACTGTTTATCATCTGGATTGATTAACGGAAGCCTCATCGCTCCAAATCCGAATCTATTCATTGTAATTCTCTCCTGATTGTTAATTCTCTTTTGATATTTTATTTTCTTATACTATTTATCTTTTCTTATTTTACTTAATTCTATTGTGCTGTTATTGCTATAAATAACCGTATATACAACCACAATGTTAGTCAACTCTCTTATTGCCCCAGAAGAATAATGCAACTGTTCCAGGTCCTGTGTGGCTTCCTATTGTTGTACCTATATTATTAATCTCCACCCTGCCGTTAAGCTTAGGGAATTTCTCCTCTATAAGCTTTGCAACAGCTTCTGCATCTTTTCTGCACGCTGACATTGATATGTAGCATTTTCCATCGTAATCAAGTCCATTTTCGGCATTATTAATCATCTTCTCAACAGTTGCTGCAATAACCTTCTTCTTAGTACGGATTTTTTCTCTAGGTATAAGCTTTCCCTCAAAATTAACATTGAGCAGTGGACATATATTAAGAAGATTACCCACAAAACCTGACACCTTTGACACTCTTCCACCTTTTATAAAAAATGTAAGATCTGTCGTAAAGAACCAGTGATTAACCTTTAATCTGTTCTCAATAACCCAGTCCTTTAACTCATCTATACCCATACCTTCATCTTTTAAATCAGCAACCTTATCCATAAGCAGCCCGTATCCGGATGAAGCCGCAAGTGAATCAATTACATATATCTTTCTGTCTGGATATTTCTCTTTAAGTGTTTCCGCCGCTATATTAGCAGAATTAATTGTTCCGGATATGCCTGATGAAAGTGTAAGATGAAGTATATCTTTTCCTTCTTTTAAGAATTCTTCAAAATATGTCTCATATTCATCCACATTTATCTGTGATGTCTTAGTATCAGCTCCTTCCGACATAGCTTTATAGAAATCATCCAAGTTTATTGTCTTCCCTAAATCATCCATATAAGCTGCTCCGTCCAGCTCATAATGGAAGCATATATAATGTATATCTCTCTTATTAAAATGTTCCTCTGTTAAATCTGCTGTAGAACAACACGAAATAATATAATCACTCATAACTAAGCCTCCATACATATTATAAATATTTGTATACACAGTAATTTTATTATATATCATATCTTATGTCCATTGATTTATTATATTTCATCTGATATTATTATTCTTAATAATCATTTGATTAATTATAAAGTCAGTAATCATAAACCTGCCTTATTTAACGAGGATAAATATATGCTTACATATTCTTTTGATAATAGAAACAAAAAAAGCCTTTACGAATATCTGTACACCTGTATTAAAGATGATATTATATCCGGCAAATTAACACCCGATACAAAGCTTCCTTCCAAGAGAGATTTTGCCAAAAATCACGGAATAAGTGTCGTAACTGTTGAAAATGCTTACGGACAGCTTCTTGCAGAGGGTTACATATATTCACTTCCTAAAAAGGGATTTTATGTATCGGAGATTAATAATAATTACAATACAATAGATAATCATTCTTTCAAGAATACCGCATTAAATAATATTTCAAGCAGTAACCAGCCTTATAATGTGAATAATAATGCGGGTGCTTCCCTGGAAAATGTTGCTGTCAACCTTGTATACAGCCACACCCCTAAAGATAATTTTCCATTTTCAATATGGGCAAAGCTTATGCGTCAGGTACTTACATATGAGGGCGATGATGCACTCAATGTTCCACCTACCGGCGGCGTTATGAAACTGCGATGTGCAATTGCACATCATTTATATGAATTCAGGGGAATTACAGTAAATCCTGAGCAGATTATTATTGGTGCTGGAACTGAATATTTATATGGGCTTATCGTCCAGCTTCTTGGACGTGACCTTGCCTACGGACTTGAAAATCCAAGTTCCAGAAAAATCGTAAATATATACCGCTCATTAGGTGTCAAGGTCAACGCACTTGATATGGATGATGAAGGTGTAATACCTGACAGCATTGGACTTGCGAATTCCCAGATAATACAGATATCTCCGTCACACCATTTTCCTACTGGTATAGTTACATCTATAAGCAGAAGATATGGTCTGTTACAATGGGCTAACAACTCACCCGGCAGATATATAATAGAGGACGACTACGACAGTGAATTCCGACTCCAGGGAAAGCCAATACCATCACTCTTTTCAATAGATGCCACAGACAAGGTAATATATTTTAATACATTTACTAAAAGTCTTGCTTCAACTATAAGAATCAGTTACATGGTTCTTCCTGTGCCACTCCTTGAACGCTTCAAACAGCAGCTTGGCTTCTATGCCTGTACAGTATCTAACTTTGAACAATATACTCTGGCACATTTTATTGAAGACGGCTTTCTTGATAAACACATTAACCGTATGCGCAATCACTACCGTGACATAAGGGATAATCTTATAGGTCTGCTTATGAAAAGCAGTATCAAAGACCGTATTAATATATACGAGGAAAATTCGGGACTGCATTTTCTCCTAAAATACGACACAGAATTAACTGATGAACAGTTAAAGCAAAAAGCCAGCAAGAAAGGACTCCTCATATCATTTCTTTCTGACTATATAACTGGCAACAGCTATTCACCTGATGATTATTCGCATATAGCAATTGTCAACTACTCTGGAATATCTATGGACGATGTCGCTATTACGGCAAAATTGCTTGAGGAAATATGCTTATAAATAATTACTTAATGCAATACATATTGGTGGAAGAAATCTAATAATAATAAATATTCTCTTATAAAAATAATGGTGTCACACGAATGAACTATTCACTGCCTTACTAACATTAAATAATTCATTTTATGTGACACCTTGTTATTATTCAGAATAAAACCTATAACATCCACGTCCCGATTTCTTGGCTTCATATAACGCTTTATCTGCACACTGGTACATATTATAATAATGTAAACCACAATTAACAGATAAGCTTATCCCCATACTTACGCTTATCTTATAACCATCGTACTCATCTGTTACATAATTAAATATTCTCTTCACGATATCTTCGATATTATCGCTGTCTTTATATTCAATATATACAACGAACTCATCGCCTCCATACCTTATCGCTATATCCTGATCTTCCCTTGTACATTCTGCTAATCTCTTGGCAACATATTGTATAACACAGTCGCCAAAATAATGGCCATAAGTATCATTAACTAATTTAAACGAGTCTATATCAAATATAACAAATGCCGAATACATATGAGCACTATTGTCAATCCTGCTCTTTATAAGCAATTCTCCAGTAACGTGATTATAAAGGCCTGTAAGCAGGTCAAGTGATGCCTGCTTTTCCAGACGTTGTTTCAAATATTCCTGTCTATATCTTTCTGTAACATTTCTTAAGCTTATAATTCCTAAAATATCATCTGTAAGCTTGTCCTTTGACAGATATATAGACTTATCAATCCACATCTCCGTATCCTGTGTATCCATTGTCCTGTAATCAATAGATACAGTAGTATTACCATTATTAAATAGCTCGATAATCTTCTTTGACATCGCAAGCTTTAAATAATCTTCAATTGTATCCTTGGAAACCCTTTTCTGCCACCTTCTGCAATATTCATCATAAGAACTAGATGTACTAATACCTACTGTATCAAGTGCACTATACATTTTATTATTCTTTCGCTGATATATGCCATTTTCTATTGTATCTTTTGAAAAATTAACCTGATACATAACAATTGACTCTGACATAAGTGCGTCTTTATACTGCTCTGTTGTCTGCAAAAGCTTTCTAAGTTCAGCATTTTTACGCTTTATTATCTCATAATATTCATATCTGTGTGATACATCACGTTCTGTCACTGTTATCTGGTTAAATGTCTTATCATACATAAGTGTCACTAATATCCACTTATATTTACCATCATACATAAGTCTTACATCAAGCTTTTTCTTAAATTCATCGTTACTGCCAAAGCCTTTAACTGCCTCTACTGATATTAAATCTAACAGCCTGCCTCTGTCCTCATAATGACATCTGTCAACCATTCTCTGAACCCACTGTTCTAACTCTACATTACCGTCTTTCTTAAACTTATTACCCCTATTATAAATACACAGAACACTATCATTATCAATATCAATCTGATAAATCCCCTCATATTGGGTTGACAGCATTGTAAGTATTCTGTCTTCCAGCTCTAAATCATTCTCCATTGAAGTTCTCCATTCCAGCACTGTACACCAACAGCACTTGTTTAACTTGCAAGAAACAAGCTTTTATTCTTCATTATTATTCGACCATTTTCTACGAAACTCTTAATTGAATATACAATATCACATATTGGAGAAAATGTCACGCTGGCATTTAATGTTTTAATGAAACTTAATATAGAATTTTATGACATTAAATTCCCTATTATATAAAAACTGCCGCCAGTGTAATACTGACGGCAGTAATAATACTTTATTAATCTATTGATTAATATAAGCTATCCAATTAACTGTACCATTAATTCTGATACTGTATACTACTCATATACCAGCTTATGATTAACCGAAGTATCTCTTTAAAAGACCTTCAAATGCCTTACCATGTCTAGCCTCATCCCTAGCCATCTCATGAACTGTGTCGTGGATTGCATCAAGATTAGCAGCCTTAGCTCTCTTAGCAAGGTCAACCTTACCTGCTGTTGCTCCATTTTCTGCTTCTACTCTCATCTCAAGGTTCTTCTTAGTGCTGTCTGTTACAACTTCACCGAGAAGCTCTGCGAACTTAGCTGCGTGTTCAGCTTCTTCCCAAGCTGCCTTTTCATAGTAAAGACCTACTTCTGGATAACCTTCTCTGTGAGCAACTCTAGCCATAGCAAGATACATACCAACTTCTGAACATTCACCATTGAAGTTAGCTCTTAAATCTTCAATAATATCTTCGCTTACTCCCTTAGCAACTCCTACAACGTGCTCAGCAGCCCATACCTTGTCATCTCCCTGAGCTAAGAACTTGTCTGCTGGTGCCTTACATACTGGACAGACATAATCTGCTGGAAGTGACTCTCCTTCATAAACATAACCGCATACTGTACATACATACTTCATAATCTTAATCTCCTTTTCTTGTTTAATTTATTAAAAATAGTAATTATTACTGTTTGTGAGTTTAATATAACACTGTTTATTTCCTTTGTCAAGCAAAATAGTAATAATTCCTATTAATATTTTTACTTATCTATACACTCAGGACATTCTCCATAGAAGAATGTCACATTTCCCCGGATTGTACCATCAAAATTCTTTGCCGCCGCTTCATTAAAATTCTTCTCAACTTCCCGTGAGTCAAAGTTCAAATCCATAACTTTGCCACAATTGACACATTGAAAATGGTAATGTGGGTTCACGTTGCCGTCAAAATGCACCGAACCATCACTACACGGCACTTTCATAGCCATTCCATTGTCTACAAGGAATGTAAGATTTCTGTATACAGTTCCAAGACTTATGTTAGGAAACTCTTTACTGACATTATCATACACAACCTCTGCCGTAGGGTGGTCTTTTCTTGACATCAAAAAGCTCCTGATTGCATCTCTTTGTCTGCTTCTTTTTACTGTTGCCATATTGTAACTCCTCTATTCAAATTACATTAAATTAATATTGTCATTATATACTGTTACTTGTTTAATATTTTATATGTACATAATATCCATTTGATAAATCACGCTCATTATTGGATTTAAATCAAAAATGATACACCAATAATAGTAACAACTACTAATATTAGTGTATCATTTTCTATCAAAAAGTCAACTTATTTTTACTATATTATTTTTATAATATTATTATGCAAGCTTTGTTTTTATTTATGCCTTCATCATTCCAGACATAATACAGCTTCCCTTTGCACCACACTCTTGTACTTCCTGCCTGCGGCTGCCATCTATGTTAATTCCACCAATGGCATATACTGGAATATTAACATTTTCGCATACTGCTTTCAGAAATTCCAGGCCTCTTGGTGGAACACCTCTTTTACAATCCGTACTATATATATGTCCTGCCGTAATGTATGAAGCACCAAGTTCTGCCGCTTCGACAGCTTCCTGAACGGAATGGATTGAACAACCTTTTATAGCTACATTACTATCTTTAAGCTGACTATGATATTTTCTTAGATTATCAATTGACAAATGTATAGCATTAATGCCAGTCTTTTCTGCCACTGCAACATAAGTATGCAATATCAGTCTTACGTTATATTTCTTACAGACCGAATACACATCTGCAGCAAGTGCAGCATATTCAGCATCACTTAGATCCTTCTCTCTTAGAATAACAGCTGCTGGATAAAGCTTGCATACTCTTTCTATCTGTTCTAAAAATGGTCTGTCACAAAGCCTGCGGTTAGTAATTGCAATCACGTCCTGCATAATTCCTAATCTCCTTAATCTTAATCAGCCACAGTATATATAGTCACTCATAACTGGCTGAAGTCCGATTTTTACAAGGTCATCATATACCTGCTTAACATCTCTTCCGTCTGATATTTCAAACTGCTCATCGCCTCTGTCTTTTTCTTCAATATCTTCTGAATGGCTTCCTATGCCCGTACTTACACCTGCTGATATTTTAGTTGCCGCTATATTCATAAGATTATCACGCACACGTGCACACTCTCTTGTAGATACTGTTATACTGGCAAATGGCATAAATAATCTGTATGCTGTTACGACCTGCAATAACTGTGCTTCGTGTACATCTTTAGGATTAATTCTGTCATTATTGATTATTGGACGTAATCTTGGACAAGAAAATGCTATCTCTGCCTGTGGGTATTTGCGCTGTAATAAATATGCGTGCATACCTGTAGCAAAAGCATCTTTTCTGAAATCATCAAGTCCTAAAAGTGCAGCAAAACCAACTCCTCTCATACCTCCCTTTAATGCACGTTCCTGTGCATTAAGCCTGTATGGGAATACTCTCTTATGTCCTGCAAGATGAAGTGTCTCATATTTGTCTGAATTGTAGGTTTCCTGAAATACAGTTACATAGTCAGCACCACATTTATGAAGATAAGCATACTCATCTGAATTCATAGGATATACTTCAAGTCCAACAACCTTGAAATATTTTCTTGCTATTTTACAGGCTTCTCCTATGTATTCCACACTTGACATTTTCTTACTTTCACCTGTAAGAATAAGTATCTCCTGCAAGCCTGACCTTGCAATTGCTTCCATCTCTTCTTCTATTTCCTGTGCATTAAGTTTGGCTCTCTTAATCTTGTTGTGGCAGTTAAAACCACAGTATATACAGTAATTCTCGCAGTAATTAGCAATATATATAGGTGTAAAAAAGCATATAGAATTACCAAAATGTCTTTCTTTCTCATCCTTGGCTGCCTCTGCCATCTGTTCAAGATATGGAAGTGCAGCTGGTGATAAAAGAGCAGCAAAATCCTCTGGTGTCCTGTTGCTTTTATTGATAGCATTAAGAACATCCTTTGCTGTATATTTATCGTAGTCATAATTGTTCATAGCATCTATAACTTTTTGCTGTATATCTGACTCAAGTACTTCCATATCTGGAAGATATTCCATATGGTTAGTTCTGTTTTTCTTCAAATCTTCTCTTATTTCATCACTCAATATACTTTCATTGATGTGCATATCTTTGCTGTCGCTCATAATTATCCTCGTTTCTGTAATCTATTGCATTATTATTCGTGTATATAGCCCGTTAATGGAGATGATGCACTTGCACCGTCCTTCTTTACTCTTCCAAGGCCTGAAAGATAAGCTTCACGTCCTGCATTTATTGCATTCTTAAATGCTGATGCCATCGCTGGAATATCTCCTGCTGTCGCTATAGCTGTATTAGCCATCACCGCAGCTGCACCCATTTCCATAACTTCACATGCCTGTGATGGACGACCTATACCTGCATCTACAATAATTGGAAGGTCAATTTCGTCAATAAGTATCTGTATAAAATCTTTAGTGCATACACCTCTGTTAGAACCAATTGGTGCTGCAAGCGGCATAATACAGGCAGCTCCTGCATTCTGCATATCTCTTGCTGCATTAAGGTCTGGATACATATATGGCATTACTACAAAGCCTTCTTTGGCAAGTATCTCTGTTGCTTTAGCTGTTTCGTAGTTGTCTGGAAGAAGATATTTAGTATCTCTTATAACTTCTATCTTAACCATATCACTGTGGCATAATTCTCTTGAAAGTCTTGCAATTCTTACAGCTTCTTCTGCATTTCTTGCACCTGATGTGTTAGGGAGAAGCTTTACATTTTCTGGAATATAATCAAGAATATTGGCAATTCCGCCATCGTTGGCTCTTCTTAGTGCAAGTGTTACTATCTGTGCTTCTGCCTGTTTTACGGCGGCGTCTATTAATTCAAGGGAATATTTTCCTGAGCCTAAGATAAATCTTGATGTAAATTCGTATTTTCCTAATTTGAATGTGTCGTTGTTGTTCATTGTTTTGTCCTCTTTTCTTTTTGGTTATTTATTGGTAAGGGTTGTTGGGTGGGGTGGGGTTAATAACGGAAGGTTATTGACCGCCGCCCATAAATGTCAGGATTTCTAAGGTGTCATCGGGTGACAGGGTTGTGGTGGGGTAGGAGTCTTTCGGGATTATGACCTCGTTGAGTTCGACTACTACATGGATCGGGTTGTAGTTGTGGGTGGTGAGGAAGGTGGTGATTGGGGTTGATGTAGGGATTTGGGTGGGTTTGCCGTTGAATTTTATTGTTATCATTGCTGGTCCTTCTTTCTTTGGGGATTGAGAGAGTGAATTTTTTTTGGAGGACGGACGACATTTGGAAGCCTTGCTTCCTCTGTCTGGGAGTTGCTGACTGAGGGAGGGGGAATTAGCTTTGTCGGACGACATTTGGAAGCTTTGCTTCCTCTGTCTGCGGGTCGCTGACGTGGGAAGGGGAATTAGCTTTGTCGGACGACACTTGGAAGCTTCGCTTCCTCTGTCTGGGAGTTGCTGACTGAGGGGATAAGGTTTGCTGGGTGGCGTCCCTCCACTGTTTTTGCGTGAGTAGCGCGTTCCAGAGCTTCGCTCTGTCACTGTCGCGGTGCTCCTCGAATACGCTAACAAAGCCTCTTGCTCACTTCTGCAAGCAGAGTTCGGCAAGTGTCTTTGTTAGTGTATTCTCATCGCTACTCACGCAAAAAAGAGTTCACGAAAGGAAGCGCCGGTGGTGGTGCTCCCCTTCGTGAACTCTTTGAAATTCACTCTATTTGTTTTTTATTTAATTGTTTATTACTATAGCACTTGTTGAAATATTTTGCAACATTAATCTTCTTTGTTGGTGATTTCGTCTATTAATTCTATGGACTCTTTTATCATATTATCGCAATGTTCCTTCTTTACTCCGCCTTTCCGGGCGTTGTTTCTTAGAAGGTCTACGCAATCTGTTAAGCCATCGTGGTTGGCGGCTATTCTTTTTCTGAATTCTGTTATTACGGCAGGGGAGTCTATTCCTTTTGCACCTAATACCATAAGAGCACTTGTTATTGCTCCACAAGTGCCGCCGCATTTCATTCCGCCACCAAAGTTACAGCCTATTGCTGCTGCCTGCTGTTCGGTCATTCCTAATTCATCGGCGTAGGCTCTCATTATTGTCTGGGCACAGTTGCTTACCATCGGGGTTTCATTTCTTAACTGCATTGCTTTATCTATATGTCTATTCATTGATTGTCCTCCAATTACATTTTAGAATATTTAGTAAGTATTTCCTCAATCTGCATATTTATGCTTTCAGGAAATGTTCCTGAATTATTATCAGAAATTTTTATCCAAAAGTCAAGATTCTTGTATTTCACATTGTGTCTTGTGTTGTTCTTATCCTGCCTGGTGGCAATCTGGACTTTTACCTGTGCTCTTTTTTGTTCAAGAAGTGGAATTATTATGTAATATAGCCTGTCGTCCCTGAATGATATATAGCCTGCGGCATTTCCCGATTTAGTCTTTAAATATAGACGGTGATTTTTAAGTGATTGTGGGTATAGTGTCATACCTGCCCGTAAAAATGGGGCATTAGCTTGTATTTCAAGCATTGAGTCTATATAAAATATCTGTGCATTATTCTGCTTTACCGGTGTGATAAGTTCATTAAGTGTGTAGGTTGCATCTATATACTGCTGGGCTAAAAGATATGCAAGCTGTGCTTTTATAACTGCCCTTCTTGTATCCGATATGCTTCCTTTCCTTCTGTTATCTATACCTGATAAAAGCTTATCACTGCTTTCTGATATACTCTTTATGAATAATGTAAAATCTTCTTCTGACGTCCAGATATATTTGCCTTTTGCTATAACAAAGCTTCCGGTAATATTTCCTCTTGCACCTTCTGCATAATGATATATATTACGGCTTGTATACGCATTATCATTAACAGGTGCATCCCAATTACCGCCATCGGAAGCATATGAATTATAGTCCTGATAATATTCTCCATCATATGTGTACTCTGATGAATAATTATCATCGCTGGAATTATTGAAATAACCGGACATTTTATTATCAGATAAATTCTTAATAATAATTGAATATGCCTCATTAATCTCCTGCGCACTATATTGATATGTATTCTTCCCTGACTTTAATGAATCGGGATGCACCTTTAACATCAGTTTTCTATATTTTTTCTTAATCGCTTTTATATCAGCAGACCGGGGTACTGCTAATATTTTATATGCCTGTTCTACACTCATCTTCATAGGGTTATCCTGATATGCTCTTTCTATTGGTTACATTTATTAACTCATTAAATTAACTATTGTAAGCCATAAATGTTTAGATTACGCATATGATAACACATACTTAGTCAAGCGTATATGTTTTTAAATCAAATTTCTTCTGAATAAAATCCACAAGATACTCAGCTGTACCCTCAACGCCCAGAGAGCTGCTGTCTATCATTATAGTCTTGTGCTTAGGGTCTGATGGAAGAAATCCTGCATAGTGCATATGGTAATTATCTCTTGCCTCATCTACTGACCTTATCATCTTCTTGGCTTCTTCTTCGCTTAAATGCAGATCATTCACACAGTTCTTAACTCTCTGTTCATATGGAGCATAAATGTATATATGCACCGCATTTTCTTCATCAGAAAGGACAAAATCTGAACAACGTCCAACTATTATACAGCTTTCTCTCTCAACTAAGAATTTCATAATATTCTGCTGGGCTTCAAATATTCTGTCCTGCTCTGTGCTTGACTGTGTTCCAAGAGGATACATCATTCTCTTATATGAATTAGTTGATGTCTTCTTAACCTTTTCTTCAAGTTCATCTATCTGTGATACTGGAAGATTAAGCTTCTTAGCTGCCTGCTCCACTATATCCCTGTCATAATATTCAACTCCAAGCTTCTTACTCATAAGCTTGGCTATTGGACGTCCAAGGCTGCCAAACTGCCTTGCTATTGTAACAACATATTTCTTATCACTCATAACTGCCTCCATTCTGAAATTATTCTTATAATTCCTATATACATTTTATAAAACTAACACATTTTACATAACAAATCCTAATACAAGGAAACCAATTATACTTATTCCAGCTCCTATAAGTACATATGGAAGCTGTGATACCGCGTGGTCAAAGTTATCAATACCTGAACCCTGTGAAGCAAGAACTGTTGTGTCACAGTAGAAGCAGGCGTGATTACCAAATGCACAACCTGAAAGAATTGCTGCCATTATAAGTATTGCATTGGCTCCTACACTTGCACCAAGTGGAAGAAGAACTGGTGCAACAAGTGTACATACGCCCCACGCATTGGCTATCATAAATGCTAATATACCAGTAATGATAAATGCAAGCATTGGGAAAATCTTTGCTGATAATATTGGCTGTGTAATATCTATGAAGAACTCTGTCATCTGCATCTGGTTTGCAATCGTCTGGAATGTAAGTGCTGCTATAAGGAGAATTATAATAGGAAGCATATCTGCAAATCCTTTTACGAAATTATCCCAGTATTCTGTAAATGTCATCAGCTTTTCTGCAAGATACATAACAAGTGTTACTGCAAGACATATAATCTGTGCTACTACAAGGTTCCCTGTAACACAGGCTACAACTACAAGTACAAGCATTGGAACAAGGAAATTGAATATGTTGCCGTCCTGTTCGCCTTCGCCATCGTCCATATTGTACTTCTTACTTGCATCACTGTAAACCTTACCTGTTGTTGCAACTCTTTCATAAGCCTTCTTCATTCCGCCAAGCTTAGGAAATACACCTGCTGAGAAAAGAATTACAATAAGTAATGCAACTATTGGATATATACAAAATGGAATTGCTTTAATATAAGCTCCCATCCAGGTCTTTGCACCAAGTGCCTGAACACTCTCCTGTGCGAAGAAGATAGCTCCAAAATATGCTGCCCAAGATGAGAATGGGAACATAACACAGACTGGTGAACCTGTACTATCAAGAAGATATGCAAGTGCTTCTCTTGGTACTTTTACTTTATCATATACCTTCTTCATTGCTGTACCTATTGATAATACATTAAGATAATCATCAATAAATATAATTACACCTAATATAAATGTTGTGAATAAAGTCTTTCTTTCGCTGTTACATATCTTTGAAACAATCTTTGCAAATCCAAAATGTCCCTTAGAGGCTGTAAGAAGTGCTATTATACTTCCAAACAAACCACATACAAGTATTAAGTATGCTTCATCACTCATAACACCTTCAAGTGTATTAACCCATTCGGTTATAAAATCCTGCTTATATAAAAATATTGCTCCTATAATTGAACCGCCTATAAGAAATGGCTCACATTTCTTAGTAGCTATAGCACCTATGACAATACCGATTACAATTATTACTGCTATAAGACCGTAGCTCATAATCATTTCCTCCTGTTATATAAATATTTATTAATATCTGACGCGTCCAGCGGTACATTTTATATACCGCAAGATAAACAATGAATGTGCTTTAGTAATTTCTATTTCAGCCTTTACTGCCAGTTAGATTAACATTTTTACTAATACACAAAAAGGGGCTTCCGCTAATATTACCATTAGCAGAAGCCCCTTTGCTTCTTGTCTATGTTCAAGAATATATCACTAAGACATATATACTTCAACATTCTTTTATAAATATTTTATTGTTATGACTTCTAATAACAATCTTGTATTACTTCATTTGTTCTCACAGCACAAATGTCTATCTTACCTCAAGACATATCAAAGCATTCATAAACTCCAAACGTGTCATCGCATCATCAAAATTCCTGCCCGTAAGCTCAGTTATTCTCTGTATTCTGTACTTTACTGTATTACGATGCGTAAATAACTGTTCAGAAGCGTGAAGCAGGCTGTTATTGTTCCAAAGGTATGCTTTTAATGTCTGTAAAAGATTAGTATTATTCTCCTTATCATAGTCAATAATTATGCCTAATGTACTGTCAACAAAGTCCTGTATAAGCTTTTTATCTCCAAATTCAGAGAACAAGTTATATATTCCCATTTCTTCATACCAGAACACACTTCCATTAAGCTGTATCTTCTCCGAAAGGATTACACACCTTGAAGCCTCCGTAAAACTTTTCTGCAAATGTGATATTCCATTATATTCACGTCCAATTCCCATAACAAGCTTTATATCCGTATACCTACCCTGCACATATTCAGATAATGCTTCGTAAGATTGATTAATAAGACCGTGTGTATCATCAGCATTTTCCAAACAATTAAAACAGCCAACTATGTTATTAGCATATCTTGATAAAATCAGACTTCCATTATTCTGTGCAAAACTGTCCCTCAGCTTATTCATAATGAAATCATAATCAAAATTCTCTATCTTATTATCTGAATGAATATTAATCATAAACATACGGTTATTACCATTGATGTCATAGCCAGCTTCTTCAAATTTAATAGAAAATGCTTCTATATTGATGTCCTTTCCAAATATAATTCCTGAAAGAATATCATCACTTAATACATCTGAGTCTTTATTATACGCAATAGCGTGTCCGATTTCTTCAAAAATGTCAACAAGAGGAATTTCACCTGATATGACAAATATCGGAAAATCGTTAAGATTGGAATAGGATATTATTGTACTGTCTATACTGGCAATGTACTTATCGCCAACAAGAAGCAATGCACCTGCCATATCAAGCTTCTTAGCTTTCTTAATAACTGCTTGCAGGTCAAAATCCTTACTCTGTATAACAGGCGTGCTTATAATCAAAAGCTCCTGTCCCTTTACCCACTTCGCAAAATTCATATTCTCAGGCTTATATACCCACCTTATTCTATTAGACAAACCACTCTTTCCTGCTATTATTCTGGCTTTCGCCATTGAGGGGAGAGTGAGAAGATCTTTACATTGAAACATATTGCTGCTCCTATATTATGTTGTTATAATTATTTATAGTGCCATAAGGAACTTTTAAGATGAGCACTTTTGTGCTCATTATATCATATGCCCTGCGTTGCTTTTTCACGCATCCGAAGTTTCGAAGAAACTTCTAAGTGACTACGAAGTAGTCATATTATATCATAATTCACTCTTTATCTATGCCATAAATTCACTCAAAGCCTCGAAAACCACTGGTGCTTTCTTAAACAGATATTCACCATTACGGACACTTGCAACAACATCGGCTCTTTCGCATACTGCCTCGAATTCGCTCCTGGCATCGACAACAATAAAGTTAGCTGGCTTTCCTGCCTCAATTCCATATATGTCTGATATGTTCATAGTCTTAGCACCATTAACAGTTATAAGGTCAAGGCAGTTATCCATTTCCTCAAATGACATCATCTGGGCTATATGTATACCATTATCAAGCACATTCATAAGATTGCCATTGCCTGCCGGATACCAAGGATCCTGAATTGAATCCTGTGCAAAGCATACATTTATTCCATTTTCATATAATTCCTTAACTCTTGTAAGACCTCTTCTCTTAGGATATGTATCCTGTCTGCCCTGAAGATATATATTCTCTGTTGGGCAGGAAATGAAGTTAAGTCCTGCTTTCTTAAAATTCTTCATCATTCTGAATGCGTAGCTGTTATCTACTGAACCTAATGAACAGGTATGGCTTGCTGTTGTCTTAGGTCCGATTCCTTCAACAATTGAAAGTGCTGTAAGAAGCTCCACAAACCTGCTCATTGGGTCATCACTCTCATCACAGTGTACATCAATAAGCTTGTCATACTTCACAGCTAATTCAACAACCTTATGGATTGATTTCTCACCAAATTCCCTGCAATACTCAAAATGTGGAATACCACCTACACAATCAGCACCCATTTTAAGTCCTTCTTCAACAAGCTTGTCGCCATCTTTGTAAGAATACATTCCTTCCTGTGGAAATGATACAATCTGGATTGTTACAATATCTTTTAATTCTTCCTTTAATTCAAGAAGTGCCTTTAAGGCTGTGAGGTTAGGGTCAGTTACATCAGCGTGTGTTCTTATGAACTGGACACCGTGTGACACCTCCATTTTAACTGCCTTTATTGCTCTTGCCTTTATCTCATCAATTGTTAAATCTGATTTAGTTTCACTCCACCTTTGAATTCCTTCAAATAATGTTCCTGTTCCGTTAGCTGCGCCCTGCTTTCTTGCTGTGAATACATAATCAAGATGAATATGTGGGTCAACATATGGTGGCAGTGTAAGCTTGCCTCCCAAATCCTCAATTTCACAATCACTATCTACATCTATATGTGGTGCAATTGCCTTAAATACTCCGTCCTCAACAAGTATTTCCTGTAATTCATTATATCCTTTTAACTTTGCGTTAATAAATTTCTTTCCAGCCATATTATACCTCTTTTCCTGCCTAAGATATTAACACTGAATTCAAATATCAAATGGCATTGATTAATATGGTCTGACTATAACAATCAATATAACAAACAACAAGCATTTGTTTCAAAGTAACAAGCATTTTATGCTGTTTTAACAACATTTTATAATTGTATTTGTGCTGGGGATACATACCCATCATAACTTTTAATATAAATCCCTTAACAGCACAAAAAGAACACAAAAGGGATTTGGAAGGTGTATCCCAAATCCCTTTTATTTTAACTTTATTCTCTGTTCTTATGATACATCTCTTTCTCCATATACATAAGCTTATCTGCCGCCTTTAATAATTCTTCTAAATCGTCAACATACTCTCTCCACAGAACTCCTATGGATATGCTTACTTGTTTATCCTGCATTATATTTTTCAAGGCTGTAATTCTTTCTTCATATTTATCACGCTCAATATTCTGCTCTATAATTACAAATTCATCCCCACCTACCCTGTAAGAATTATCCGGGAATACCATTTTGAATGTGTCTGCTGCTGTACATATGAACTTATCACCCTTAGAGTGTCCATAATTATCATTAATTGCTTTCAGACCATTAAGATCTATGTAAGCAACTCCGACATTTTTAAGTATCTGGTCTTTAGCCGCTTTAACAATGCTTATATATTTGTTACGATTGTACAAACCTGTAAGCATATCCCTGTAACTTAAATAACGCATCCTATCCTGCTGCACACGCTTTTCAAGACTATTAGTAACAAAATATTGTATAGAAGACAATAATGCCATATCCTCGTAATGATTAACCGGATTGTCCACTCCAAGAAATCCAATTATATTTCCATCTCTTTTTAATGGCACTGCAAGAAGTCTGTCTACATTCTGTTCATGCAACATATTGTATACAGGTTCTTCCTTTTGCTTGCTGACATCTGCTATATAATATGGCTTTTCCTCTTTAAAATTCTCCATCCATAAACTTACAATATTCATTGAAAGCTTTTGAAGCTTATCCTTCTTTGCTGTAATACTATCACCAACATACTCATAGGTGTTATCCATTGTATTATCATCGTAATTATTTTCAAAAATATAACATCTGTCCGCACCAAAATAATTATTAATAATTGCAAGAAGATTATGTATAGCTATGTTAATATCCGCTTCAGTTGTCAGTTCTGCTATACACTGGTTAAGCACCATAGATATTTCAAGTTCAGCCTCTGTCTTAATCTGCTTCTGTTCCAGATTGTTAAGTTTCCTGTCCTGTTCACCAATAACAGTTATATACATAACTATCATTGAATTACATACAGCTATATCAATCAACGAAATTTCATAAAAGTAGAACTGTATTATTGCCGCTACAATTGGAAGAATAATATATGAACCAAGTGAAGAAATTGTAATATTGCTTAATTTCTTTCTGTATTCTATCAAAAATGACATCTCTACCATCATTCCTGTTACAGGTATAAAAATAGATATTATAAAACCTTCACTTCTATGATATACATTCTGTGCATCATAATAGTAATACAAATCTGTAAACTGTGAAATAATAACCAGAGCTACTGCCACGGCACACAGTATATTTATAAATGTTGCTCTTTTTAAAGTTCTTTCTTCCTGTTCCGTAAAAATAAAACTGCACACATACCTGTGGAACAAATATAATATTATATTATTGTCAAGAAATACTATAAAATTACTTATCCTTACAATCCAATATCCAAATATCCCCGTCCAACCTCTGAATATACAGGCGGTTGCATCACTGAGCAACAGAACAACTGTTGCAAACTGCAAAAGTATCATCCACAGCCTCTTACGGCGGTCAAAATTCTTACTTAAAATCATTCCCACCCCTGCTATTAAGCAGAATACACAACCCCAGACCAACATAGCAATATTAACATATTGCACATCTAAATATGCCCTATTATTTCCAATTGTAATGCTTAACAACCTGTTAATGCTATACATAATATCTTCCACTTTGTCCACCTGATATACTTTAATTCATTAAATTACCCAATATGAAAAATATTATCACATTCTGGCGGCATTGTCATTATGAAATATTGTATTTAACAGTTTATTACACGTCCTGTTCTTGCCGTAACCCTGTGTGATATTGATATAACTGTTCTGTTTTCAGATACACCTTTAAGTGCTGTAAGAACATCTCTTTCTGTATTGGCATCAAGATTGGCTGTTATCTCATCAAGTAAAAGCAGCTCCGGGTTGGCAGCTGTAGCTCTTGCTATGGATAACAACTGCCATTGTCCCTGCGAGAACACTTCCTGTGTACACTGGGTATCGTATCCATTTTCAAAGTTCATAATTGTATCGTGAAGTCCTGTAAGCTTTGCCGCTTTGATAACAGCTTCGTCAGATATGGACTTGTCATAAAGTGTAATCTGGTCTTTAATAGTTCCCGGAACCATATGAAATGACTGCTCAACATAACCGAATATTTTTCTCTTTCTGTTATCTGGTATCGCGGCTGAATTCATATCATTTATAAGGATAGAACCTTTCTGTGGCTTATACAGACCTAAAAGCAGCTTGAATATTGTACTCTTACCTGCACCTGTCCTTCCTGATAGTGTAACCTGCTCTCCTCTATTTACAACAAATGTCTTATCAGCTATTACAGTGTGGTCAGCCTCATATCCGAACGTTACATCATTGAACTGGACATAAGGTGTATCATTTTTACTATCAAATGTCTTTTCTGCCTGTAATTCTTCATTATTATCTAGTACTGGAAGTTCAAAGAATTCATTTATTCTTCTCACGCCCGCAATTGCTGACTGTATCGTCTGGATTTCCATTCCAAGACTTTCAACCGGTGAGAATATCTGTGATATATAGTTAATAACTGCTACTGCTGTACCTGCTGACATACCAAAAAGTGTAAGGACTTTGGCATTGCCTGAGGCTGAAAACAACATAACCACCGCCACTACAACTGCATTTAATATAAGAATAACCGGTGAATATACGGCATCGTAAAAGTTGGTCTTTTCCATAGCTTTGTAGCTGTCGCTTATATATTCATCGTATCTTTTCTCCATATACTTCTCCTTGCCGAGATTATGGATCGTACGGATATTGTGAAGTGTTTCAGGTACATGTCCTGAAGCACGGCTGACTGCTCGTCTATTTTTTAACTGGGCATCAAGCATATTCTTCTGTATATGTCTTGTAAACCAGAATAAAAATGGAAGAAGCACCATAAGCACTGTTGCAAGTCCTTTATTTCTGAACCAGATAACTGCAAGAATACTTATTATCTTACACTCATCTGCAAACATACTTACAATTCCCGATGTAAAAAGGTTCTCAACTGTATCAACATCACCTACAAACCTTGATACAACAGCACCTGGCTCCTGCTTATTAAGTGAGTCAGTAGAAAGTCTTACAAAATGCTCCATAAGTCCACTTCTAAGTGCGTGTGTTATCTTCTGCCCAAATACTGTAAGAAGCCCTTCTCTTGTGGCTTCCATAAGACCTGTAATAACTGTAAATGCCATATAAAGAAATACAAGATATACAGGCATCTGACTTCCTGTTGTGAGTGTATCTACTATTTTTCCAAGTACAAGTGGTGGATAAAGAGCTGTTATAACCGCACCACATACTGAAATTATAATTCCAAGAGAAAGCCATTTTCTCTTTATTATAGTATGTAATATTATTGAAACTACGTTGTATGAATTCTTGTTATTCATTTTCTTATTATCAACGTTATTAATATTATAATTATTGGCTTCTGTGCTGTTTACATTATTACTACTCAATATTATCCAACTCCTTTTTCTTATTTTCGTTGGTATTTTTATTTTGTAATGTACCTTTTTCTGTATGTTCAGCCACGTCTACCTCATCTGTGTGCTGACATTTTCATACAACTTCCTGTACTGCGGACACTGTAACATAATCTCTTCGTGTGTTCCAACTATTGCCTTTCCATTATCCATCCATATAACCTTATCCATCTTAGGGAACATATACAGACGATGTGTCATAATAATTACAATATTATTCTTTGCTATATCACAAAGGTTGTTATATATCTTTTTCTCAGTGCTTATATCCAGTGCTGAAAATGGATCATCAAGCACAAGTACCGGCTTCTTATGACAAAGCGTTCTGGCAAGTGCTATTCTTTGTGCCTGTCCACCTGACAGTCTTACACCACCATTACCAATAAGTGTGTCAACTCCATTTTCCATCTGTGCAACTTCTTTATCGATACATACGTCCTTGAGGTATTCTGATACATTGCAATCATCACCAAGAAGCACGTTATTCTTAATAGAGTCATTAAAAAGCTCTGTGTCGTGTCCAAGATAACTTATTATTCCCGACCTTACATTATCAGCAACACTGCTTAATTCATTTCCATTATACTTAATACTTCCCTTATATGGACATTCGCAAAGGAAGGTCTTTCCAAATGTTGACTTACCGCAGGCAACCGGACCCGTAACGCCTATAATCTCCCCCGGCTCTGCAGTAAAGGAAATATCATTATATACAGTTTTTCCATCTGGATATGTAAAACTTAAGTTTTTTACTTCAAGCTTTCCTGATGTCTGATTTTTACAATCTGTATCTTTATCCTGAATAACCATAAGCGGTTTAATACGTTTCCACGAAACCTGTGACTTATGAACTGCATTAAACAGCTTTGCCGCCTTTGAAGACTTATCCGATAACTTTATAAAACAGGCAAGGAATGTCGTAAATGCCGCGATATCCCAGCTTTTCCACCCCGTTCCAAGTACATTTTTACTGCCGAAATATAATATAAATATTATACCTGTCATTGATATAATCCTGTATAAGGGTGTCATTGAAGAATTCCATATATTTGCCATGATAGCAGCTTTCTCATATGATGAAAGATTATCTTCGTATGCAATTCTTCTGTCCTCTTCCCTTCCGTATACCCTGTAAGTTATGGCATTAGAAGCTCTGTCTAGTGTGGCATTGCTTAATATTCCTGACTGTCTTTTATATTCTGCACCTGTTCTCTGTACGATAATCTTCATCTTTTCTGCAAGCAGATAAGATATCGGTAGAAATATCATTGCAATAAGTGCCAGCCTTACATCATATACAAGCAGCATTCCTGCATATGCAGCCAGAGCAACTCCTGTATCAAACACCTCTGTTGTGAACTTTCTCATGCCCTCAGCACAATCATCAACATCAAGGATTGCCTTTGTCATAATATCACCCATACCTTCACTTTCAAGTTCTGTCTTGCTCTTTAACACAAGCGTCCAATACAATATCTTCTTCATTCTTCTGTTGACATTATTCGCAAATCTTCTTACATAGAAACGCTTTATATATCTTGATATCTGAACAACTGCAATAGATACAATATATGACACTACAAGTATAAGCATATCCTTGTATACAGCATTTTGGCTTAATATATCTATAAGACATCCTGTCATCTTACCCTCAAACCAAGGGCCAAGCAAAAGTCCAAAGTTATATATAAGACCTGAAACTGTTATTATAAGCAGTACCTTCCACTCTTCTTTAAAATATGATAGTATTCTGTCGGCTGCAAATTTCTTGTTTGCGGTCACTTTTTTGTTATCTGAAGGATTTACTCCATTATTTCTTAATTTAAAATCCAATCTCATCTGGTGCCACAGGACATTTCCATGAGTAGATTTATCTGTTATCCCCTCATCAACAAATCCAAACTTGGAATAATATGGAACAAGGCTTTCTTTACAGGTTAATACAAGTCCTTTCCTGTTCTGTTCTCTGGCATCTAAGATGGCCTTCTTAATCAGCTCTTTCGCATATCCGCATCTGCGATATTCAGGAAGAGTATTTACACCAAAAATCATCTGCCATGTGCCATTCTCATTATGCATTGATGCATTTTCATACATCTCATCTGTAAGATTGGCCTCATCTGTAACAAAACCATCTACAAACGCAATGAGTTTACCCTCATCAAACATAAGCCAGAAGTGATTTCCAAAATACTTTATTCTTTGCTCAAATTCTTCTTTAGTTGCTGCCTCTAAAACAGGAAAGCACTCGGATTCAACCGATACAATATCATCTAAATCAGACATTGTTGCATATCTTATATTCACAATCGTTCCTTCTTTACTATGATTTTTTCATTATAGCTTGCTGTAAGGTAGATAATGCTCATTATATGTGCATATCTAATACTTTCTACTCAATCACATACTCATACATTCTAAACTGCCTGTTTCCAACCACCTCATAAAATATGTTTTCAGTACTTACATATTTAAAGCCAGCTCTGATATATAACTTGTCAGCTAGTGTGTTCTTATCTATTACATCAAGATGAATGGCTTCAATGTTTTCTAACTTAGCATATGATATTAAGTTTTTTACAAATTGAGTAGCAAGACCCATACCGCGGTACTCATATCGCACTGCAAGAACATGGATTATCCATACATTATTATCCCTTTCATTTACTTTCCACGCTACCCTTTTATACTCTTTATTAGAATTACTGTTAACTATGGCACACGCCTTAATAATTCCTTCATCTCTTAATACAAACAACTCTTTCTGAACAATACCAGCCATTAAAAAATCTGCTGAAGGATGTACACCCTTTTCCCAGTCAGGAAAAGAAGGTTCTTCTTTGCTTTTATCTATTAAATCCCAATAGAGATTTTCTATCTCATTAAAATCCTCCAGGCATGCTAATTCAAAATTCATATATCTGTCTCCTAATTTTTATTTAACCCCAGCTCTTCCAGACATCCGGCTGGTATCCAAGTGTTGATACTTTTCCACTAGTCTCTCAAAAGAGGCTTCAAAGTTTAAATCATCCTTATCACTTCTTTTTCTTGGACCTTTCATGTGGTTTTTACTGCTTGCCCGCCTTACCTTCTTACTTATATGTCTTTCCATTAACATAAAATCAATATTTTCGTTTGTATACCATTTCCCGGACTGATGAATGGCATATGCCCCCTTACTTAATGCCATGGCAGCTACACCATAATCCTGCGTAACTACCAGATCACCCATCATACAAAGGCTTATTAACTTAAAATCAACCGCATCAGCACCAGCTCCCACATATACCACTTCTGAATAATCTGATGTAAGATAGTGATTAGTATCACACAGAAGCGTTACGGCAATATTATGACTCTTAGCTATTCTTTCAACTATCCCAATCACAGGGCATGCGTCAGCATCTACATATATATGCATACTCTTATCTCTTTCATTTACAATCAATTGTTATATACATTTAGGAACTGTCTCTATTTCATTCCCACAGATAACTTATACCAGCGTTTTATGTATGGATCATCAAAAAGCTCAAGGTCGTTTTCTGTAAGTCTCACGAAAAGCCCTGTAAGCCCGTCATACTCATTAATGTCTCCTGTAGGATACAGTTTACATTTTAGCTGCTCTATTGTCCAGTTACTCTTAACTGAATTGTGAAGCATAGACGTTGTCGCATAATTAGACAGGTTATCCTCTCCTCCAATGGCAATAGGAATGATGTGGTCAATTGTTGGGACCAGCTCCCAGTAGGCACTGTGACATTCTTCCATCTTCCAATGGCTCTGATATGGAAATGCATCCGGCATGTATGAAAAGCAGACTGCTAAGATAATTCCATTCCGTAGCATTGATATTATAGTGCGGTTTCCCCTCATTATCATTGATTACCTCCCCACGGCAGCTAATCCATACCGGTGAATTCTTCCCGCTAATCAAACGACATCGCACGTTGTACCTTTTTTCTTTTCAAGCATATATTTTACGCTTGTGATTTTCGAGCAGCTTACGGTCTTTCTCATAAACCAATGTACGAAGATGCTTTGTTGCATCATTCATAAATTTATCAGGAAGCATAAAACGCTCTACCGCTGACTGTGATATCCTCAGTGTATCATTCTTTAAATCTATAATATACAGATAATCATCCATACAAGGTGCAATTAAGTCAATCATACTTCCTGCTTCCCGCTCGTCAAGTATTTTATATGCATCAAAAGCCATCATCAAAATTCACCTTCCATTATATTACTCTTCAATGTCTGAGATTTTGAATTTCGCTATCATTTCACTCAGATTTTCTGATTCACTGCTCATCTGCTGGCTCGCAGCCGCACACTCCTGTGATGTTGCTGAATTGGTCTGTACAACATCATTGATCTGCTCAATTCCTTCGTTAATCTGCTTGATCTCACTGGTCTGGGTCTCAAGTGTATCAGCTATATTAATCACCTCTTTTGTAATCACCTTAGAGTTCTCTGCTACTTCTTCAAGCTGTGAGGCTGTCTGCTCTGCAATATTCATGCCTTTTTCAACAGCCTGCACAGATGCCTCTATAAGCGCAGCTGATTCCTTTGCAGCCTGTGCACTTTGATCGGCAAGAATATTTACCTGATTTGCCACAACCGCAAAGCCTTTTCCTGCCTCCCCTGCCCTTGCCGCCTCAATAGAAGCATTTAATGCAAGCAGGTTGGTCTGTGATGCAATCTCATTAATAGTTGATATAATCTGATCTATCTGTTTAGAGGCTTCGTTTATTTCATGCATAGATGCAACCATCTCCTGCATCTTTCCATTGCTTTCCCAAATTGCACCTCCAAGCTCATCCACTCTTCCACTGATTTCCTTTGCACTCTTTGAATTCTGCTCCACCTGCTCTGAAACTCCCGCAACTGTCGCTGTCAGTTCCTCTACAACCGCAGCCTGATTGGTTGCACCGTCTGCAAGGTCATTTGAGCTTGCAGCTACCTGCTCTGCCGCACTTGAAACCTCGCTTGATACATTCTGGATTCCCTTTATGGTGACTGCCATACTTTTTTCAAATTCCATAAATGAATGTAAAATACCTACAAAATCGCCTTTCCACTCTACTTCCGGCTGTGCATCAAAATGTCCGTCCGCAAAGAGCTTCATCGACCTGTCTATATCATCCACATATGAGCCGAGAATACGGATAGACTTTCTCATGCTGTGTGCCAATCTACCGATTTCATCCTCTGAATGGTACTCAAGTGTGCTGTGAAGATTTCCTTCTGTCAGCTCCTTTGCCACATCCTCGATTGCATGTAACGGCTCAAGGATTGTATCAAGCACGATCTTTCCTGTTCTCTTTGTCAACCGCCATGCACATGTCAGACAGATAATGATGACTATGAGTCCGACTGCAGCACATACGTATGTACTTACAACTGCCTGAAGGCTTCTTTCGTCAGTCAGCTTGTCGATTTCCTTTGCAAGCTCAACAGTTTTATTTAACTTTGGTGTACACTCATTGATAATCTGATCAACAGCCCCATCCTTCTGTCCGGCTTTAATCTTATCCATGATTGAGTATCCGGTATTCGCCCAGTCAGAAAGAGCCTTTGAATATTCATTATACTGATCCTCAGGAACGATACCTGCTTTTTTTATTGTTTTTAACTGCACATCAATATCCTCTAGCAAAGTTTTTGCACCCTGCTCATAATCTTCATACGTAGACTTGTCAGGATTAAGTGCCATCTCTCTTACATTTCTTGCCGCTGCAGTTACATTTATTCTACATACCTTAACCGCCTGATCAGAAGCATTTACCTTGTTTACATAGTTTAACATATTGAAAAACAACACACCAATGACCGCAATCGAAAGCAGTCCCGAAATAAGCATCATGGTAATAACCATTTTGTAACCATAGTTGATTCTTTTACCCAAATGCATGTTTTCCAATTTCTTTTTCATCGCACCTTTTTTTGAAGACATAATTTGTTATTTCCTCCTATCTTATGATACCTTTTGACTCTTTAATCATATTATTATTTATACTCAAGTCCGAATTCATCAGACTAATTTAATATAGTACTTTTTTCTAAGGGCACAATACTGTATTCTCAATAATCTTTATGTGAATCTTTCTATTAAATATGTGGATTTGCACAAAATGGTATAATTTTTCGTAATCCCCCTTAAAATACATATTTTACGAACTGTTTGTATTTTTGGTCAGTTTTGCAAACTTGAATTTGTCCGCTCCTTTATATAAAATAATTCCATTTTTCAGAACTACTAACTAT